>JAEEGJ010007471.1_pt1 | contig 31289 bp, 23 predicted proteins | sample 8958761 | NCBI WGS metagenome assembly JAEEGJ01 (sample SAMN16246546, study PRJNA631951) | gut metagenome | biome: gut microbiome; feature: rumen; material: RS-attached | host: Bos | place: Iran: Karaj | collected 2018-10
CCAATCTTCATTCCAATTCACGCCGCGGCTTTTAGCGGGTTGCTGTGTAAAGCCATCACCGTCGCCGCCCGATTCACCGTAACCCGGTATCGTAGCACTCATGTCTCCATCACCGCTCGCTGAGAGTAAATGGCGTTGGCCCATGATGTGAACTACTCGCAACAGGGGAGTCTGATAATTTTTTTTCATAACGCATATAATCTTTCTTGGGGGTTAATGAACAATTACTTTTATCACTATCTGCCTAAACTGGGAAGCAAATATAGAAAGATATAAGACAAGGATAACAAAAGAAGCTGTTGCAATATCGAAAAACGATGTTGCAAAAATGAAACACACAGAAAAACAGGGCGTTACGCCAACGTGCGTTCGCCCTGAAAAAAAGTGATTATATATCCTTTTCCTTACGAAAGGGAGGCTATAAAGTCTGTAGGAGAGGTGCCGACAAACTTAACGAAATTGCGATAAGCTGTATGGCGGCTACGGAACCCGACATCGAAATAGAGGTGCTTATGGTCTTGCGCAGGATTGAGCCGCAACTGGGCAGCCATATAGTTGATGCGCTTCTCGTTCATATAGTCGTTGAACGTCATACCCGTGTGCTCCCTGATGCATCGGGCCACGTAGATGCGGTTAGTACCGACGGCAGTACTTACCGTCTCGACCGTAGTGTTGGGATTGCGCCACGCTTCCCATTCGTCCATCACCTGACAGATCATTGGCCAGAAGTCATAGGTCTCTTCGTCTACCTCCGGCATGTTAGCAACGATTGAAACATGTTCCGATTCAGGCTGCCTGCATTCACTTCTGGGAGACGGCAGGATGCGGATGTGCCGCTCGTAATAATAAAAGTAGAACAGTACGAAAGTACCCCATAGGATATGCAGGGGCATGAAGATGGGCAGATCGGTAAAGACGTGACCGAAGAAGAGGACTGTGATAATCTGCGAAAACAAGGTGTACCGACGTATCCAGTGGTAGTCGGCACTCGACCGGCGCCAGTTATAGGAAACGAAGAGCAACAGCATGGAATAGATGCCAAGGAAGACTGTGCTCAGAAGGCGAAAGAGTACATCCCATTCCAGCAGATGTTCCCGTAAGTCGGACCATGTGTACAGTTCCTGGAACTCCACGCCAAGAAAAAGCGGAAGCGTTACAATTATGGATGGCAGCCAAAGCAGAAAGAGCATCCGGCCTCGCAACTGGCGCGGACGCATCACCTCTAACGGATAGCATAAGAACAGGGTGATGATGGGGAGACCGCCTATTGACATCATAGGATTCAAGAGTGACCAGGACCTAAAGAACCTGTGGCCGAGAAAAATGCCGGCGATGATTACTATGAGGCAAACAGCCGACATAAGAGCAATGAGGGACTGGAAGGTACGTGAACGGTCTGGCACCTCCTTGCGGTGCATCCAAAGAAGACTACCGCAAATAAGGCATACTGCCAACGAAATGCTGTAAACACAGATTTCTATTTCTGAATACATGTGTTTTTATTTACTTATTACTATCCTAATACCAAGCAGCGTAAACACTATTACGGATTTAGCTGCGCAAAAATACGGAAAATCGTGAGAAAAACAAAAGAATTCTCTATATAATTGCAGATTTCAGGTCATGACCTAAAGGATAAGACCGTCGCAGATGTGGATGGTGCGGTCGGCCATGGCGGCAAGTCCCTCGTCGTGCGTAACAATGACAAAGGTCTGACCCATCTGGTCGCGCAGCTCGAAGAAGAGACGGTGCAGTTCCTCCTTGTTCTGAGAATCCAGCGAGCCACTGGGCTCGTCGGCAAAGATAACATCGGGCTTATTGACAAGGGCACGGGCAACAGCCACACGCTGCTTCTCACCACCCGAGAGCTCATTGGGCTTATGCTCGGCACGGTCTGTAAGCTTCATGAAGCCAAGCAGCTCCATGGCACGTTTGCGGGCCTCTGCCTTGCCCATACCACCTATCATAGCGGGAATCATGATATTCTCCAGAGCCGTGAACTCAGGCAGCAGCTGATGGAACTGGAATACAAAGCCGATATGACGGTTACGGAACTTGCTGAGCTTGGAACCACTCAGGCGGAATACATCCTGGCCGTCAATAAGCACCTGACCGCCATCTGGTTTATCCAGCGTTCCCATGATCTGCAACAACGTTGTCTTACCGGCTCCGCTGGGACCTACAATAGCCACAACCTCGCCACGCTCTATCTGCAGGTTAATACCACGCAGTACCTGCAATTGTCCGAAACTCTTGGTTATATTTTGAAGTGTTATCATTTTATTTCATTGAACATTGAACATTGAGCATTGAACATTGAACCATTAAGCTACTAAGCCATTAAGCTACTAAGCCATTAAGCTACTAAGCTAGAACACCACTTTCCGTCCATTCACAATGTAAATTCCCTTCTTTAGGCCATTGAACATTGAACATTGAGCATTGAGCATTGAGCTATCCTCTTGCCCTTTGCTTTTTGAATTTTGAATTTTGAATTTTGAATTGAACATTGAACTATCCTCTTGCTCCTTGCCCCTTGCCCCTTGCCCCTTAATTCTTCTTCCACTAAGGTCATACACAGCGGCAGCAAATTCTTCATTCTTCACTCTTAATTCTTCATTTAAAGAGGTTTCCCCAAACTTATCAAACAGATACTGAAGGCCGGCCTGAGCATCTATCTCGCCATACCCGTAGTAGTTATTGGGATAGGTCAGCTCAGGATCCGGCTGCCGACTGGTGGCGGCAATAGCCTCCATAGCATCCTGCCAGGTAAGGTGGGGAAAGGCCTGCATCCAACAGGCAATGATACCACCCACGATGGGTGATGCCATACTGGTACCCGACTGGGCACTCCAGGAATACTCACGGTCACGGAATTGGAAGCGCTCTACATCCCACTCACGATTGTCGGACGTGGGTTTAGCCTCGGCATAGTAACTATTGAAGGCGGCTATGATATTCTGCCCAGGCGCCAAGACATCGGGCTTTATAAGGCCTGCCATAGTGGGACCAATACTGGTATTGGTGCCACGCATACCGCCTGAACCGTAGTTGATAGACACCCAATCACCCGCATAGTTATGAACACCCGTCCGGTAGGCAGTACTGCCCACACAGATGACATTGGGAGAGCAGGAAGGGAAGTTAATACTATGAGAAGAGACAGCCTCGGAGAAATCAGGATAGTTAGAGGGATTCTCGAAGAAAGCACTGTAGGCAAATGCCTCGGCCTCTATATCCTCGCCCATCAGGGTAAGACCTATACGATAATTGGGACCAAAGGTCTTGGTAACATCCTTGACGTACAGCTCAGTAGCCACCTGACTGCTGTCATAGCATGAGGGGTATGATGCCAACATAATCATATACTCCTTTACACCTACACTAACGGTATCTATGAGTATACTGTCTGGCTGACTGTAGATCTGCTCTGTAGTATATACAAACTGTCCCTGCTTCAAAGTAGGGAGGGCATAGAAGTGTAACTGGAACTTATGGTTGGCACTGCTACGCAAGTAATAAGCGGCCTCCTTGGTGGAACCGCTACTAAGCACCAGCATGGTACTGGCTGTGGCCTTGCCAACGGGCTTATGAAGGTAGGAAAGCTTACGGCCATCGTTACCCGCAGAGGAACACATGATATGACCGGGCGTAAGCAAGGAATCCAGAATTTGGAAGGCTAACTGATCATCGCCATACAGTTCCTGCTTGCGTCCCTCGCTGAAAGAGATAACGCAGGGCTGGTGGTGGCGGTCGGCATAATCAAAGATATACTTGAAGCCCAACAGATCACTGGCTGTATTATATAGGTACCAGAGGGAATCCGGTACCAGAGGGCGGTCGTTACCAACGGCATTGGCAACAAGGCAGATGTCAGCCTCGGGAGCAGCACTCACATAGGAACTGTTAAATCCGCTACCGGCTGCCGTGCTTGCCGTATGGGTGCCATGAAACTGCTGTAGTCCGTCGGCAGCATGAGCCTTACGGAACAGGGTACGAGAGGTGGTGTACTCACAACCTATGTACATACTGTCTTTGTTATCTCCCTGACCGGTATAGTCCAACTGGTCCCAAAAGGAACGGATGCGGTAATTCTCTCCGTCAGGAGAAAAGAAAGTGGGATGGGTAAGGTCGAAACCAATATCCATGATACCCATAACAACTCCCCTACCCGTCCAGCGTGTCTGTCCGAGCATGCCGCTATGCAAGGCATCTGCATGCGTGATAGTGCGCGAGGTATCCATATTGGCTACGCAGGGCTCTCCTGCCTCTATGCGCAGAACCTGAGGCTCACGCGAGAGTTCAGCCAGACGATTGGTACGTAAGGTTACAATGTAGAGGTCGCCCCATTGGGCCTTAATCTGGCATCCGTATTGCTGGAGTACATGCGGAGAAGTTGCTTTGACAATGGCACTCATAAGGGGTGCCTTGCCACGAAAGGAAGGCGCCTTGCGCCGCTGGGCGTGCTGCTGTACTACGGCACGGCGAACGTATGAGGACATCTTGGAATAATCTGCCTGCTGTGCCAGACAAGGCAAGGCAAGGAAGAGCAACGACAAGAGCGTTGTACGCTTCTGCATAAAGAACAGACGGCGTATCAGGCTGCCCAGTGTACGCTGCTGACGGGTAACGGCCGTTCCGTTAGGGGTGAAGACAGAAACGCTGTCCAAGGGATCGCCCCACTGGTCGGGATAGAGCAGCATAACGCTGGTATGACCAAAATAACGATGTATCTGAAGGGGCAGATTATCAAACTGAGGCTGATAAGAGATGAAGCCCGGACGAGCCGCCACCACAATCAGCATGGCATTGGCATCTGTCTGGTGCTGGAGGCTCATGAACTGAGTCCAGATATTCATCTCGGTATACTTGCAACGTACATTGGGGTGTTTCTGCTGCATATATCCCTTGATATAGGGCAGTGTGTCTGCGTGGGCATGGAACTCCAGGTGGCAATCCAATTGCTCGCCTATACGGCAGATATGCTCCAGCCATTTATAGAAGCCTACCTCGTACTCTGCCTTCTGCGGAACAGCCACCAGCACCCTACGGACGGTGCCGGGAGGCACAATGCTACGGACAATCATCACCTCGCGGTGTGAACCGCCTATCACACTGTCTATGATAGGACCAAGAGAGGACCTTAACATACCCGTAGTACGGTCGGCCAGACACATGACAACCTCACCGCAGTCATACTCCTTCATGGTACGAAGGATACCACCTGCAATGTTGGTACTCATACGGTTCAGCGTTGCCATGGGAACATCTGCGGCTGCAGCTATCTCCTGGGCGCGCTCCAACATCTGCTTACCCATACGGTAGCTGCCCACACTATTATTTATGCTTTTCTTGTCATCATCATCATCATCCTGCCCGTCAAATGATACACAGAGTCCCATCAGGGAATCAGGGATATAGGGATTGCGAATGAGGATGGCCAACTGGGTCATAACATCCACGTTGACATGCTGACCATAGGCAATTAGGCACTTACCATGGTAAGAACCGCGGTTATCCTCAAGAGTAGTATCACTTAGAGCCAGACGTTTGGCACCCTGGTTGGTAGCAAAGCCACTGATAACACAACTGAAGAGAATAAGCATAACCGTTCCGTTCAGCACCTGATCATTCATCAGGTTGACGTTAGGATGCGTTCCTATCATCACAATAGCCAGAGCTCCGGCAGCATGGGCATTGGTAAGACCAAACATCAGCCACATGGCATTGCGGTCCTCACCACTCCACCATGCCATAGCAGCGGCTGCCAACAGCTTGGAGAGGGTCCCGGTAACCACCATCACCAGGATAATCCAAAGGGTTTGAGGATCACCCAGCATGATGCGGACATCAATAAGCATTCCTACACCTATCAGGAAGTAAGGGATGAAGATGGCATTACCCACGAACTCCAATCGGGACATCAGGGGACTGGTCTTGGGTATAAGCCTGTTCACCACCAAGCCTGCCAGAAAGGCACCTAACAGTCCCTCCAGACCTACCATCTTGGCAAAAGAGGCGCTTAGGAACACCAGGGCCAAGATGAAGATATACTGCATGACACTATCACTATACCTGCGCAGGAACCAACGTCCCAATCGTGGGAAAACATACAGCACAAAAGCTACATATACCGCACACTTGGCAGCAAAAAGCAACCATGTGAGATAGGTGGTATCGGGCTTCAGACTGCCAATGACAAAGGCCAGTACCAGCAGACTGACAAAGAGTGCAAAGGCGGTGGCCACAACACTCTTAACCACTACCCTATGCCTACCAAGGCCGTACCTGCCTACCGTGGGGTACGTAACCAAGGTATGGCTACTATAGATACAGGCCAATAGGATGCTGGTAAGGACTCCGAACCCCAACAGATAATAGCTGGTAAGAAGACCCAGCACAAAAGGAATCAAGAAGGTGAAGAGACCGAACCTCAGTCCGTCTCTACCATAATGCTGTACACTGCCCATATCCAACTCCAAGCCGGCCAGGAACATGATGTAGTAGATACCTACCTGACCGAAGAGCTGAAAAGAGCTGTCCCTATCCAAGATATTCAGTCCGTACTTACCCACCAGTACACCGGCCAAAATAAGACCAATGACGTGGGGAATACGCAAACTGCGTAACAACAAGGGAACAAGGAGGATGATACAGAGCACGACACTGAAAATCCGTGTAGGATCAGTGACGAGGGCCGCAGCAACAGGCATTAAATGTAGCAACTGTATCATCTTATTGTACGATTTTCATATGTATGACGTTGCAAAGATATCAATTTTTAATTGAAATAGTATGATTTGTATGCGAGAATTAAGAGAAAATGTGTAATTTTGTGCCGGATTTTTAGGATAGAAATAAAATCAGTTTACATATGAAAGTTGCAATTGTTGGTGCCAGCGGTGCCGTAGGTCAGGAATTCCTGAGAGTTTTGGATGAGAGAAATTTCCCCATTGACGAGTTGCTTCTCTTTGGAAGCCAGCGCAGTGCAGGAACTAAGTACACCTTCCGCGGAAAGGAAATCGAAGTTAAGCTTCTGCAGCATAACGACGACTTCAAGGGTGTAGATATTGCCTTTACCAGCGCAGGTGGCGGCACAAGCAAGGAGTTTGCCGAGACCATTACCAAGTACGGAGCCGTGATGATAGACAACAGCAGTGCCTTCCGTATGGACGAGGATGTGCCCCTGGTAGTACCCGAGTGCAATGCCGAGGATGCCCTGAACCGTCCCCGCAATATCATTGCCAACCCCAACTGTACGACCATCATGATGGTGGTTGCCCTGCAGGCTCTGGAGAACATCAGCCACATCAAGCGCATCCACGTTGCCAGCTATCAGGCTGCCAGCGGTGCTGGAGCTGCTGCTATGGCCGAGCTGTACGAGCAGTACCGTCAGGTATTGGCCGGTGAAAAGCCGACCGTCGAGAAGTTCGCCTATCAGCTGGCCTTCAACGTAATCCCCCAGATCGACGTCTTCACAGAGAACGGTTATACCAAGGAGGAGATGAAGATGTACAACGAGACCAAGAAAATCATGCACACGGATGCCGACTGCTCGGCTATGTGCGTACGCGTGCCCTCTCTGCGTTGCCACAGCGAAAGTGTATGGGCCGAGACAGAGCGCCACGTAAGCGTTGAGGAATTCAAGGAGGCCATCAGGAACGGTAACGGCCTGCAGCTGGAGGACGATCCACAGAACAAGGTATACCCCATGCCTCTGTTCCACGAGAACTGCGACGATGTATATGTAGGTCGTATCCGCAAGGACCTGGCTAACCCCAACGGCATCACCTTCTGGCTGGTATCAGACCAGATTAAGAAGGGGGCAGCCCTGAACGCCGTTCAGATTGCAGAGTACCTAATAAAGGTTGGGAACGTGAAGTAAACCCTACCCTTCCCCACATACAAAATAACCCGGCACCGAAAAGAAAACAAGGTGCTGGGTTATTTGTTTATTGCCCCTTCGAGGCAGGGTGATGTCTCTCCTCCTTTACGATGACTGGCGCTGACGTACAGCCTCGAAGAGAAGGATGGCGGCTGAAACGGAGACGTTCAGCGAATCGAGTTGCCCCAGCATAGGAATACGGATATGAGCATTAGCGGCCTCACGCCATATAGGTGTGAGGCCGGTGCTTTCTGTACCCATGACAATGGCTGTGGGGCCTGTCATGGGCGTATCGTAATAGAGATGAGAGTCCTGAAGCTGTGCCGTGAGAATCTGGATGCCATGCTCCTGGAGAAAGGCAATGCACTCCTCGGACGTACAAGCTACGGTAGGGACTGTGAAGATGGCTCCGATGGAGGAACGAATGAGATTGGGGTTGTAGAGGTCTGTCAGAGGATCGCACACGATAACACCCGTTGCCTGTGCTGCATCGGCACTGCGGAGGACGGCTCCGAGATTGCCGGGCTTCTCTACCCGCTCGAGGATAACAAGCAAGGGCTGACCGTTGACTCCCCTGCCCTTCTGCTGCAACAACGAATCGAGCGTAAGAGGCTGAGGCGTACGGATAACGGCAATAATGCCCTCTGTGCTGCCACGGTAGGCTATGCGCTCGTAGACGTTTGGGGTCACTTTGACGAGTTGACAGTTGACAGTTGACAGGTGACAGGTGACAGGTGACAGGTGAGGAGTTGTTCCCGTTTTCGTTGACGTTGACGTTATCGTTGACGTTTCATCCAGGCAATAGATAGACTCTACCTGCATACCGGCATTGAGACAATGCTCTAACTCTCTCCTACCCTCGACAATGAAGAGTCCCTCCTCGCGACGAAGAGCGGATTTCTGCTGAAGAGCCAGCAGATGCTTGATACGCCGATTCTGTGCGCTGGAAATTGTTTCTATACTCATTTATTGAATTGTTATCTTACGCGTAAAATTCTCCTTACCATTCGTGGCATGCAGGATATATACACCTGGATGAGGTGCCACGAGGGTTACCTGATTACCATTGTCGGAAGCGTCCTGATGCCCATCGGGACTGATAAGGAAGACGGACATCACCTGGGAAGAGGATACCTGAATGGTACGGTCGCGTACCGTTAAGGTTACCTTCGCCTCAGGTTCGAGGCCCCCTACCCCATCCGTATCGTAACCGAAATACTCGCCACGGATGGTCTCCTCGAAGACATTGACGGTGATGCGATAGAAGCCATCCTGGGTAATGGACCACTTATAATCGGAAGTGCCATTGTACCACAACTCCTTAGAGGTAAGAATACTCTCGTCTTGCTTGAAGGGATGCAGGACCTTGGGACTCCATCCGTACTGACCATTTATCTTGAAGCGCTTGGGCTCGTCGTTGCTGGTATAGTTCTTAAGCTCGCCTGTCCAGGTCCATTCATACGGATTCAAGGAAGACTGCTCCATGGCCTTTCCTGAGGAAATCTGCCAGTTGCCGGCACCTGGGGTCTGGTTATCCTCGACACAGCCGCCGCAGATCCACGTCTCGTACCACCACGTGAAGAGTTCGCCCTGGACGGTTCCCGCAGTAGTACTGGTGGGGGTTACGGTAAAACGGTAGTTGTCGGCCTCGAAGAGAACGGTCCAGGCGGCTTGGGTACTATCGGAAGTAGAAGTATAGCTGATACCGTCGTTTACGACATTGGAGTCGAACTGGGCCGGCTTATAGTAACGGGCACCGGCTCTGTGCTGCTCTGTGGTAGTTAACACAAACGTGCCAGGCAGCAATTTGCCATGATACTTAAAGCATCCTTTGGAATTGAAAGCGGTAAGCTCCTGTATGCCTCCTGGTATAGCAGAACCACGGGCATAGAGCCTGCTGACATAGGCAACACGGGCGGCATGTCTGTCGGTCTGATCCGAACGGACATCCGACTGGGAAGCTATCTCACCCGAGGTCTGATTAACAACATCGGCAGAGGCGGCATCGGCTTCTACTCCATCCAACAGCACAACAACTTCCTTATCAAGGGCAGAGGTATGTATGGTCACGGTCAGAATCTTGGCATCGGCATCATAGCTCTCCTCGTGCGTAAGGTCGGCTTCACCATTAACGGTAACACCCAGGGGAGCCTTCTGCATACCCAGAAACTGAACAGTCCAGGTGCGTGTAGTGGGCATACCTTCGAAACTTCCCTGGCGCGGACCGATGGTAAGGCTCTTGCTGGACGAAGATACATTCCGGTAAGAGAAGGAGGTGCGTGCCCATCCGTTGGCCAGATAATCCTGATTGTCGCCTTTATCCTCATAGAGAGAACCTGTTCCGTCGGCTCCCGGGACAACCTTCAGGATAATCTCTTCAGGAGTAGTGACAACAGTACGCTGGACAGGATAGAAAGGAATGACACTGCCGGGACGATAGAAGACAGGGAACTCGTCTAAAGTATAATTGGCACGGAAGACGCTTCCGCCCTTACGAAGGCGATTCTCCGTAACATCCCACCACTCTCCGGCCGGCAACCAGATGTTACGACTGCTGAGACCATTCCTGGAAGCGGTATAAATAGGTGCCACAAGCATATCGTTACCAAACATATACTCGTCTTCGTAGACATAGGCATTATTCTCTTCCGGCCATTCGTAATACAAAGGACGGTTCATACCGATACCTGTATCATACGTCTCACGCGCTGCGGTATAGAGATATGGGAACAACTGGTAACGCATGCGGACAGCATCGCGCAACTGAGTGAAATTACTGTACTTCCATATTCTGCGCTCCAACTTGGAATCATTGGTGGCATGGGTACGGAAGATGGGCGTGAAAGCTCCGAACTGAAGCCAGCGCAATAAGAGCTCTGGGTCGTTGTCGCCACCCTGATGACCTCCCAGATCGTGTCCCCAATAGGCATAGCACACGTTACTGGCATTGCTGGTGAAGAATATCTCATATCCAAGCGTTGACCATGCCGCCCATGTATCGCCACTGAAACATATGGGATAACGATGCGACCCTAACCCACCCCATCGGTGATAGATAACAGGACGAAGAGCAGGACGGTTCTTCTGCATATCCTCGAAGAAAGTATGATTGCACCAGAACGTCTCGCTCAACTTATCTGCGCCATCCGTCAGGGTATAGCCCTTAGCAGCTGCATGCTCGCCAATGGTCTTCTCCTGCTGCCAGTCGAGCCACCAGAAATCGACGCCCTGACTCTCGAGCGGACGAATGATATTGTCGAAGAAGGGACGAGCAAAGCTATAATCCTGTATGGTCCAGGGAATTGTACTCGTATAAGAAGAAGGCAAGCCCATTGCCGAACGGAGGTTTCTATACTTATCCTCGGAACTGCTGATTCCATCCGACGGATGAAGGTTCAGAGCCGTACGCAGGCCATGAGTATGCATGTAGTTGATAAGATAGGTGGGATTGGATATCTTGCCGGTATTCCAGCTCCATCCTGTCCAGCCGCTCTTGTGCCAATCCATATCCATAATGATGACATCCATGGGGATATCATTGTTCTCTACATCGCGGATAATATTAATGAAATCGCTTTGCGAATAGGCCCAATACCTGCTATACCAGTAACCAAAAATGTATTTGGGGGGCAAAGGGACACGCCCTCCTACCCTAGTGAAATCCTGAATACATTCCTTATACTGATGGCCATAGCCCAGGAAATACCAGTCGATAGCCTTGGAATCGGCCGCCTTCTGCCACCACATATATCCGTCCTCATTGAGGGCCATAGGCAGAGTGGTGCTTCCATCGCCACGAATGGCAGAAGGACTCTCGTCGATAATGCTCCAACCGGCTCGTGATAAAAGACCTTTTTCCAACTTGTCACGGGCATTATCGCCCCATGCCGTATCGAGCGTCCTGTTGGTTCCCAAAAGATTCAGTGCATCATCCTTGCCAGGATACCAGGTGCACGTAATGCCATTCAGCATGAAAGTGACCATCAGGTTATCCGGCTTCTTATCCGTGGCCCTGATAACAGAACCTACCTTATAGCGAAGCGTTACATCGGACGTACGGATATAGAGATAACCGTCGGATTCGTCGGTAGAGAAAGATGGGACAGGCAACCTGCGGTTTACTATGGCAAAAGTGGCACGGTCCTCGAACTGCTTGGAACTGCTATACTCTATGCGGATCATCCTACTGGTAAGGACGGTAAAACGGGCATTCCCGCTTATCACCACAGCAGCAGGGTCCGCAACAGGATTCAATTCCTCCTGTGCATAGATGTGGCTACACATAAAAACAAGCAGCCATAATAAAAAATGTCTGAAATGACTTATCTTCATAATGGTTAATTTGAAATAATCCCTCTAAGGCTATATGATAATGCTTTATTTAAACAACTTGTTCCATATCAGCAAGAAAAGCATAGCTCCGATAACAGCTACGACCAACTCGCCCATCCAACTATTAACAGGTAATTCAAATAGGCTGAAAAGCCAACCTCCTAAAGCTCCACCTATAACTCCCAAAACAAGGTTTACGATGCAGCCTTTGCCCTCTCCGTCATACAACTTGCTGGCTACAAATCCAGCTATGATTCCTGTGATAATTCCTACTGTCATAGTTCTAATTTACATAATTATAATACCCTTGAGCAGGCAAATTTACAAAAAAGATACATAAGAAACAAAATATACTATGACAGAAGCCTCTTTTTTTGTACCTTTGCACCGATTTAAAGAAAAATACAGGTACAAAGATGGATAACATGCCACAAGACCCTTTTATGTTGGTCTCATACATTAACATGAAATTACGCGATAAGGAATTTGACTCTTTAGAGTCGCTCTGTAAATATTATGAAAGGAATACAGAGGATATAAAAGTCTACTTAAGTCAATTCGGATTTGAATACCTGGAAGCACAAAAACAATTCCGCTAATCTATATCCTTCCAATAATCCTCAAGTAATTTCTCTACGTCGGCATATGACAGATGAAGAAAATCATCCTGAACATGATGACACAGTGGAGCAATGACATGTCGGGGATTAGTTGTAGCAAAGCCTATGGTAAACATGCCAGACGACATACCAGCCTGAAGGCCATTAACAGCATCCTCGAATACCACACACTGACACTTCTTGGCAGAAAACACTTGAGCTCCATACAAATAACAGGCAGGATCAGGTTTCGAAGCAGAAAAATCCTCAGCAGTCAGAACTTTATCAAATAATTCATCAAAATTAGGGATTTTACGCTTAACAGCTGCCATCTTAGCCTTATTAGAACTGGTTACAACTGCACACTTTACCCCATTCTTCCTCACATCCTCCAGAAAATCCAAAACACCAGGATAGAAAGGAAATTGCATCTGGCTCTCAAACAAATCAAGTCTAATGGAAATCTCTTTCTGCAACTCCAGAGATGGAATAAAATTACTGAAGATAGACGTAAGCGTTCTTCCCTTGATAATTTGAGCAAGATTGGGAATATTCAGATCCAACTCCTTCCCTACCCTTTCCCAAAATTCTGTATACTGGTTTTCCGTATTAATTAATGTACCGTCTAAATCGAATAAAGCAACTCTGAACCCTACTTCCATATATTCTGTATATATCAAATATATTGTCTATTTTATTCCTCTTGCTTTGAAAATTCTTTCCTTAGCCTGATTTATACGCTGAAAAGCATGTTCAGCAGCTAGTCTGGCAGATTCACCCTGAGATGCAATACGATCAGGGTGATATTTCAAAGCCATACGCCTGTAAGCCTGTCTAACCTCATCGTCAGAAGCCGTCTTATTAATCTCAAGGATACTATATGCTTCATCTAACCCTGAATCGTAATGTGAATAAGAATCCGCAGAACCAGCACCACTACCCCACTGCTGCTGATTAGCATTTGTATAATTAGTGTAGACTCGGAACCTAATGGTAGGGGGAGAAAGCAAACTATCGATAAACCAACCCAATAGAAAACCGAAAACGGCTCCCCTACCACCTGCTATCCTGAGTCCTATAAACAAGAAAACCCACTTAAACTTAAGAAAAAACCTCATAAATAAAATTTTGCGCAAAAGTATGCATTATTTTTATATCATGCAAAGTTTAAGCCTTAGTTTAAATATGTTTAATAATAACACATATAGAATTAACACCAAATAATTATATCACCTTCATAATATTCTTATATTTCATATATATCCTATATATAGTATATTTATTATATTCAGCGTATTTGTATATTTATTATATTTTGTATATGTTTATATTTTCAATATGTAACATATATAGATATATTTATATATTATATATTTATCTATTTTTATATTTTATCTATATGTATATTTATATTATATGGGATATGTTTAATATTTTCAATATTTATGTATACAGAATATCCTTATATGTTGTATAGTTAGATATTCTGAATATGTTATATAGCAGAATATATAAAATATTTCAAAAATATCATTGTCAAATGAAATAAAATACATAACTTTGCAACAGAACATATAATAAGATATATTATGGCAAAAGTAATTTCGATTATTAACGACAAGGGTGGGGTAGCAAAGACCACTACGACCATCAACCTGGGAACAGCCTTATGGCTTCTGGGCAAGCGCGTTCTATTGGTAGATACAGATAAGCAGTGTAATATGACAATAACGATAGACAGATCCAGTTATCAGGTTGGCGTATCAACACTCTATGACTGGTTAAAAGACGACACAATTGCCCCACCGGTTTACGAACGCTATAAAGGGATGGATTACATACCCAGTAGTATACGTATAGACGAACTGAACACATGGCTCGCAGATAAGGTTTACAGAGAAAACTATCTGTCTATAAGACTGAATGCTCTAAAAGACATGTATGACTATATTCTTATAGATTGTGCACCGGGTTGTAACAGCATCCTAAATAAAAACGCTATTGCGGCCTCTGACGGCGTTATTGTTCCTGTAAGGACAGACTTATACTCGGTACAAGGAAAAGACGCTGTACGAACCATTGTGGATGAAATAAATAAAATGATGGGGAAAAAGATCGAACTCATGGGCTATTTGCTTACACAGTTTGAAAAAACAAAAATGGGAAAGGAAGTTCAGGAGTTTTTCCGCTCACAACCAAATACACCCATTTTCCCTGTTCCCATTCGTAAGTGTGCAAAATGTAACGAAGCACCAAAGGAACAGATGAGCTTGTTTGAATACGCGCCAAGCAGCACAGCTGCAGATGATTACATGCGTCTGGCAGAACAAATAGTAGGGAAGGGAACACGAAATAAAAAATGGACACCCGAAGCTTGGTACAAAAAAGCAAGCGAAGCATATATATCATTCATAAATGAACAAGAATAAAATAGGGGAGGGTAGAACTATGCCGAAAATTAAACAACTCACACCGATCAGCGCATTAGCTGATGACATGAAAGCACAAACCGAAGAATTGTATGACAAAATCCCTACAAGCACTCCACCTGCTCCAATTGCGGAGAATGTAACATCTGATGCAATTGTCCCAACTTACAAAAAACCTGGTCGTAAAAAAGACAACAGCATCATACCTCGCCAGAATGGTAAACTTATATTCTTTGAAGAGCGTCATAACAGAGCAGTAGAGGAAATACATTGGCAATGCAAAGTAGACCGTCAGGATGTTGTTCGTACAGCTCTAAATGAATTTCTGAAACGATATATGGCTGGTGAAGTAATTTCCCCAGAAGGAGCAGAACTTATCAGACAATATGTACGTGATACGCATTTATAACCCCACAAAGGTTACTTTCTCCTCAATTAAGCAGGGGGAAGTAACCTTCTCCTCAATAAGATGCAGGTTTTCCTGCAATCCAAGGTAACCTTCTCCTCAACAAGAGGTTACGTTCTCTGCAAAAACTTATTGCAAAACGCTGTTTTTCAGCAACATACAAATACCTTATATAGATAATATAGTTAATATCCCTAATAAATTTCTTTTGTTTTTAATATAACATGTTAGGTATATTAATATATCACTTACCTCTAACGTATTGAAACCCAGTTGTTTGCAAGAATGCAACTGCGAAGCATGTAACCTCTTTTTGAGGAAAAACCAATCTTAAATTGAGGATTTAGATACCTTTTTTTGCGAAGAAGGTAACTTTTTATTGAGGAGAAGGTAACTTTGGTACCTTTTACAACATATTTCACCTCATTTATTTAAACATTTGCTTTAAGTAGTTGTATAATCATATACTCATTTTTTAATTGAAATATCAGAATATTCCATAATTTATTTCATTGTTTTACAACAAATTGTATAGTTTTATATATTGTAATACATTAAATTATTTATATCAATACAATATATATTCATTTTTGAGGTCTTGGTTATCTTTGAGTTGAGGAGAAGGTAACCTTTGAGTTGAGGAGAAAGTAACATTTCCTGTAATTTGGTCATTTCATGGGGGAGGGGAGTTCATTATATATTTTGCAGGTATTAATTCTGGTAATTGTTACTATTAATACCTGCAAATGTTTCTATTAATAGAAATGACAGTCCAGTATTTTAACCTCATTTTTTTTAAATTCAGATTCATTAAATATAATCTTATCCTTATCATTTTCAGATAAAATTCTTGTAAAAATGTTATTTTCATTTTCCTTCTTTTGATTGAAAATCATGATAATTTTTTAATGAAAATCGAGGATAATTTATGTGATATTTTTCTATACAGGTAGTTTTATTTTATACATTAAGATTATTGAATATCCAAAAATATGAGAAGTAAATTGTGTTTTTTTCTTGGTTTTATGTCTTCCTAAAAGTATATTTTTTTATCTAATTTCAGAGGATCTGGTAACCTTTTTTCTGAGGTTTTGGTTATCATGTTTTGAGAACATGGTTTCTTCTTTTTGAGGTATAGGTTATCTGTTTTTGAGGACTTGGTTTCTGTATTTTGAGGACAATGTTATCATTTTTTTTTATAAATTGATGCTTTTTGTTTAGAATTATTTCTTCGTAATCAAAAAAAAATAATATCTTTGCGCGTACATTATATAATAATATATATACAGGTAATGGCTACAAAAAAGACAAACGGAAAGTTGCAAATGGTTAGTTCGGATAATGAGCTTATCAAGCAATTGGAGAATTCGGACTATATAAAAAACCCTCTTGTATACTCGCAGATAAGAGGAGATTTTTCTCTTATTCAGACCAATGTTCTTGTTGCCATAGCTGCAACCATGCAGACAAGAATCAACGATTGTTTTGTTGACGGAAAGATGGGACCTCTCTTTTCGGAGGAAGAATTATCCAAAGGAAAGATCACTTTTGAGGTTCCTTTACAGTCTTTAGGAGTAAAAACAAAGGAGTATGCAGCCGTTCATGAAGCCTGTAAAGCGCTGACAAAATTGGATACCACCATCAATTATACTGATGTTGACGGACAAAAAAGAACCAAGACCAGTGTGATTTTTACTGATGTTGACGTCCCTACTTATATTACTACAACCGGTCAGGAACGCAGAAGCGGTATCATCAAGATTGATATGAACGCCTCTGTTGCCGACCTGGTTTTTAATAAAAGTCCTCAATATGTAGAACATCTGGGTGGTATTGTTAAACTTTGTCGTAGTCCCAGAACACCTCGATTGTACATTTATCTTAGTGCCTGGAAGAAGATGCGAATGTGTACTCTTGGCTACGAAGCATTAAAAGAATTCCTTGGTGTGTTGGTATACAGTAAGGACAGGACCAAGGTTTTGCAAGATAAAAGTTCTACATGGGCTGTTTTTCATCGTGATGTATTGAAGCCTGCACAGCGTGAGATGGATAAACTGGCTAAGAGGGGCGAGATAGAATTTACTTTCGAATACGAACCAGTATACCATAATGGAAAGAAACGTGGAAATCCTGACAGTGTACGTTTCCTTCTCAATCCAGCTGTTCCTGATGCTGATGTTCAGGAGGTAGACAAATCTCCTAATACAGAGGTAAACCATCTGACAGAAGAACAACAGACAAAGTGGTTCCAGTTTATGCAACTGATCCAAGAAAGGGTAGGGGAGCCATTCTTCAGTACTTACTTTGTTTACTGTAGGGTTGGCAGTATTACTGACAAACATATTACCATTATTACTCCAAACCAGTTCGTAAGTGAACAGATAGAGAAGTGCGGTGCCGATTTCTTCTTTACCCTTAAGGAAATATTTGGTCCGGTATCACTATCTTACAAGGTGGAAAATCCATCTTATAAATAATTGGTGTTCTTTCGCGCGCGTACATTATATATTATATATAGCCTGAAAGGAAGGGAAAATATTTCATATATATCAAATAGTGATTTGTTTATGAAAAGACACCTGTTGCTATTGTCATTGTTTATCTTCTTGTTGCCTATTCGAGCAATTGACTATCTGAATTGGATGCAGGCCTTAGATGACAACCTCTTTCTGAGTAGGCTTTCTATTCCTGGTGCGCATGATGCGGCAACCAGCAATTGTAGTAGTAGCGGGTTAACGGGAAGTGCGCATACCCAGACTTATACCATTGCTCAACAGTTGGCACTAGGAGTTAGAATGTTCGACCTTCGCCCTGCTTGGAACGGATCTGATATGATCATTTATCATGGCATCATTAACACAAAAGTAAAGTTCAGCGATGCTTTTTCTACACTTTGTGATTTTCTTGATGCTCATCCCCAGGAGTTCCTTTTTGTGATTATGCGTCACGAGGACGATAGTGAGTCTGATAATCAGAAATCCGAATGGCCCACGCAGATGGGACAATATTTGAAAGATGTCAAACAATACATTGTAAATTTTTCACCTTTGCTGAAGGTCAAAAATTTACGTGGCAAGATTTTGTTGATGAGTCGTAATACTTATGAAGGTGGACCTTATGGTGGTTATCTGAGTGGTGGCGGAGATAATTCTGTTTACGATAGAAAACTTACTGGACGCTCAGGAACATATATGACTATGAGTACGCAGGACATGTATGATGTTACCGAATCTGGTCAGTTGGAACAGAAGGTTAATGCCATTAAGACTATGCTGGCAAATTCTATCAAGGACAGGAAGAATTGTCTTTACCTCAATCATGCCTCTGGTTACAGTAAGAAAAATTCCATCTTTGGCATTACTTTCTCTACATACGAGGGTGTTCAGGAATGTGCCCGTACCTGCAATAAGGCCATTATTGATTATATGCAGGATAAGTCCGGTCCTATGGGATTTGTTATGATGGATTTTGCCGGCGATGACGAGTATCAGGGTCAGGAACTCATTGACCTTATCATTAATAACTGCCACAATACATCTATCCAATACCAAGAACAACAAGATGCTATCATAGAAGTGAAAGTAGACAAAACAGCCTCCCCGATAGACGAGAAGGCTGCTGTGTATGATCTCTCTGGCAGAAAAATCAATTCTAAATTTTCAATTTTCAATTCTCAACTAAAGAACGGATTATTCGTCATAGATGGACAAAAGAGATTATTTCCATAACCTATCATGGTTCAAAGCTGATGCTCAGTTGTTGTCCGCTTCTTGAGTCTGTGCCAACTGTCATCAAGTATTTTCCTGCCAGCGGACGCATGGTGTTACTCGAAACATCCCACCATTCAAAGTTTTCCTGAGTGAATGGAATGGTAACGTCCTTGCTTTCACCAGCCTTCAGGCTTACCCGCTTGAAGGCACGCAACGCTTTGATAGGTCCGTCTGTATCGTCTTCTTTACGCAGGTAAATCTGAATAACTTCCTCGCCATCGTTTTTTCCTGTGTTTTTGATATTAACCTTTACAGAGCCTGGGGTATATACCGGTCTTCCTAATTTGAAGGTGGTATAGCTCATACCTTCACCGAAGTACCATAGAGGTGTACCTTTGAAGTATCTGTATGTCCTATTCTTCATACTGTAGTCCTCATAGTCAGGCAATTGGTTAGTGCTTGCATAGAAGGTAACAGGTAGTTTTCCTGAAGGGTTAACCCTGCCGTAGATGACCTCTGCCAAAGCCTGTCCACCACACTGACCTCCATACCATGCCTGAAGAATAGCGTTGCAGATTTTCTTTTCAGGTGCTAAAGCCACTGCGCTGCCTGAGCAGTTTACGTAGATAATTGGCTTGCCCATTTTGTATAGTTTGTTCAATAGCTGACGTTGCACATCAGGTAATTCGATGCTTGTTCGGTCACCACCCTTGAATCCTGGGTAATGAACATCCATCTCTTCGCCTTCCAGGCGTGGGGTTATACCACCCACAAAGATTACGACGTCGGTTTCTTTCATTTTCTCCTGCAACTCTTTCTCATTAATAGAGTAGGGGGCATCAGGTTTTGTTATCATGGGTACACCGCTAAGGTACTGAACATTCTTCCCAATCTGTTGCAGTCCTTCCAGAATTGTGGTGGTGTGAGAGGGGAAGCCATTGTAGTTACCCCACATCATAGTACTGTCAATAGCATTTTCTCCCATTACCAGAACCTTTGTTTCTGCATTAAGCGGAAGGATATTCTTATTGTTCTGTAGTAATACAATAGATCTTCTGGCTGCTTCCAAAGCCATATTCTTATGTGTCTGACAGTCTATGGTGTCAGCTTTTATGTTGCTCCATTCTACTATCGATGGGTCATCAAGGTCGCCCAATTCGTAACGTCCTTTCAATAATCTTGTCAGGCTTTTATCAATTTTGGCTTCTGTGATCTTACCTTCTTTTACAGCATCTGTCAGTGAATGGAAGGTTTCACCGCATTCTACATCGGTACCTGACAATACTGCATGCGAGATGGCATCTTCTTTTGTCTTAGAGAAACCATGTCTTCCGGATTTCCAGAAATCATCCACGGCCCAGCAGTCGCTGGTCACCAATCCGTCAAATCCCCATTCGTTTCTCAGAATCTGCTGAAGCAGACGGTTATTTCCACAGCATGGCTCACCGTCGTAGCGCTGATAAGCACACATAACCTCGCGAACTTTAGCTTTTGTTACCAAATCCTTGAAGGCTGGCAGATAAGTTTCCCATAAATCCCGTACTGGCAGGTTTTCTACATCAAAGGAATGTCTGTTCCATTCTGGTCCTGAATGTACGGCAAAGTGTTTGGCACATGCATATAGTTTCAGAAAGCGGTGCCCTTCTTCTCCCTGCAGACCACGCACAACGGCCATTCCCATTCTACTGGTCAGGTAGGGATCCTCTCCGTAGGTTTCCTGCCCGCGTCCCCATCGTGGATCACGGAAAATGTTGATGTTAGGTGTCCAAAACGAGAGGCATTCGTATATTTTCATATGTCCCTCTTTTCTGGCAATGTTATACTTCGCCCTGGCTTCAGTACTTACCACATCAAAGCAACGTTGTACCAACGCATCATCAAAGGTTGATGCGAGTCCCATCGTTATGGGGAAAACCGTAGCCTTTCCGTTTCGTCCTACGCCATGCAGCGCCTCGCTCCACCAATTCCATTGAGGAATTCCCAACCGTTCTATTGCCGGAGACTCATGCTCCATCAGTTTTACTTTCTCATCTAACGTTAGTTTTGAACAAAGTTCGCGTGCACGTTCCAGATGAGAGCGGTTATCGACATTACTTGTCTGACCCTGCATGCTGCACATCGCAGCCAATAGCAGGGTGATGCTTATGACCATCCTTTTCATTTCATGGATTAGGTTAATGGTTAATGAATTTATTTATAGAGTTTTATTTCTGCTAGTTGGAGACGGGTATCTTCCCAAACTTTCACAAATTCAAACTTATAGTAGCGATAAGCGGAGGCATTCTTTACTCTAAAGCGGTATTCCTGCTCGTTTTCATCGCGCATGCTACGGTCACGTATAACTTCGCTCAGCACATTCCAGTTATTCTTATCATTACTTCCAAGTACTCTCCATGTGTGAGGGTTACGACCTGGGTACTGATGTGTATCTTCTCCTGTTACCAATCCGTATTCTGTAATAACAGTCTGTGTTCCAGCATCCAAGACAACAGAGTAGGGCATCTTACTGGAGTCATCTATGCACCATTTTGTGTAGAACAATCCATCGCTTACTTTAGAGACTCCTTCTTTTCCTTCGTTACCAGTACCACTTACAAATGTTGTTTTGATAGCTGTCTGTGCAACTTTATACAGATTAATCTCACTCAGTTGGAGTCGTGTACCATCTGCCATTTTAATAAATTCATAGCGGTAATAGCGGAACTGTCCTTTGTTAGCAGGTTTGAAGCGGAACTCCTGCTCGTTCTCGTCGCGAAGTGTGCGATCATTCTCTTGTTTGTCAAGGACCGTCCAATTCTTTTTATCATTAGAGCCGCTCATAATCCATGTAACAGGATTGCGGTCATGATAATCTTGTGTATCATTTCCGGTAACAAAGCTGTATTCGGCTACGCTGGTTTGTTCGCCGGCATCCAGAATTATTGTATAGGGCATTTGTTCGGGCTCGTCAACACACCATTTGGTTGAGGTCTTTCCGTCGCAGATCATTGCAGGACCTTCTTCTCTGTCCGTTCCAGGTTCGCTTGCAAGTTTAGTATTAATAGTTGACTGAGCTAATACTGTAGTTGTCAGGGTCATGGTACCTGCAAGTACCATCAATTTCATCATGTTTCTTTTCATATTGTTTTTATTGTTATTGTGTATCATAATACAAAGGTTATCCTTCTTTTTGGTTTAAAAACGTTCAAAGTTACGCTTTTCTAATGAGATACACAAATTTTTTTTCACATAAGGAGTAAGGCAGTTATCTTTCTCCTTGAATTTTTCTCTCTTTGCAATAAATCACAAACTTACTTCGTCTCGGCACAAAAAAGAAATAGATTTCTTTTGTTCTGCTCTCGACTTTTCGTAACTTTGCACAAAATTAACTATAAAAAGAACTAAAATGAATAAAAACCTTAAGTCTGTGGGACTTCTCGTCTCACTTTTTCTTTGTGCTTCTTTCACGGCAAGTTCTGCTGTTCAAGAGCCTGTTGATTATGTAAATCCATACATTGGAAATATCAGCCACATGCTTGTTCCTACATTTCCAACTATCCAGCTACCAAATAGCTTGATGCGTATCTATCCCACAAGAGGGGAGTATACACATGAGATGCTTGATGGTCTGCCAATGGTTGTTACTAATCATCGTGAGCGCAGCGCCTTCTGTATGAGTGTTACACAAAGCAATTCCTTGCAGCCTATTGTTAGTACAAACTGGGATCAGGAGAAGATAACTCCATATGACTACCGTGTCCAGATATCAGACAACAGTATTGATGTTCATCTGGCTGTCAGTCATCAGAGTGCAATATATGAGCTGACTTTCCAGGATCCATCAAAGCCTGCCACGGTTCTTCTCTATTCTGAAGATGGAAAAATGCAGTTAGATGGTCGCATGGCTTCTGCCAGTCAGCGTCTTAGCCATAACATGAATATCTTTTTTTCTGGTGAGTTTGATGTAGAGCCCGAGCAGGTAGGTATCCTTAGTGATGGACAGATTAGTGGAAAGAAGCAGATTGAGAAATCTGATGCATGTGGTGCACTCCGTTTCCCTGCAGGTACCAAGAAGGTTTGTTTTCGTTATGGAATCTCCTTGATTAGTGTAGAACAGGCTCGAAAGAATCTCTCTCGTGAGCAGGGGTCCGTCTTTAACTTGGCTAAGGTTGCTGATGAGGGTCGTAAGGAATGGAACGAGACCTTAAAGAATATCATGGTTCAGGGAGGTACGGAGGATGAGAAAACTGTTCTTTATACCTCATACTATCGTACATTCGAACGTCCAGTATGTTTGAGCGAAGACGGTCGATATTTCTCTGCTTTTGATGGTAAGGTGCATGAAGATAATGGCAAAGCTTTCTATACCGACGATTGGATTTGGGATACATATCGTGCAGCACATCCTTTGCGCGCGCTTATACAACCAGAGAAGCAGGAGAATATCATCGAAAGTTTTCTTCGCATGGCCGAGCAGATGGGTACCAATTGGATGCCAACCTTCCCCGAAATGACAGGTGATACACGTCGTATGAATTCCAATCATGGTGTTTCAATGGTGGCTGATGCACTATATAAAGGGCTCAAGGTAGATGCCAAACGTGCCTTTGAATATTGTCGTAAGGGAATCGAGGAGAAAACGCTTGCCCCATGGAGTGGTGAGCCAGCTGGTTATATAGATAACTTCTATAAAGAACATGGCTATATCCCGGCTCTCCGTAAGGGTGAGAAAGAGACAGACCCGAATGTTTCTGGCTTTGAGAAGCGTCAGCCTGTTGCTGTAACATTGGGTACTTCATATGATGAGTGGTGTCTTTCGCGTATTGCAGAGTATTTGGGCGATAAGGAGTTACAGCAGAAATACCTTAAGTTGAGTTATAACTATCGTAATGTATGGAACTCCGAGACCAAGTTCTTCCACCCCAAAGATAAGGATGGGAATTTTATAGAGAATTTTGACTATCGTTTCAGCGGTGGCATAGGTGCTCGCGATGCTTACGATGAGAATAACGGATGGACCTACCGTTGGGATGTACAACATAATTTTGCTGATCTTGCAGATTTGATGGGTGGCCGTGAAGAATTAGTGAAAAACCTTGATCAGACCTTCACCGAAAGCATGGGTCGTGGCAAGCGTGAGTTCTACACCCAATTACCTGACCAAACAGGAAACATAGGCCAGTTCACTATGGCCAATGAGCCTTCACTTCATATACCTTATATATATAATTATGCTGGTGCTCCTTGGAAAACGCAGAAGCGCATTCGTCAGTGTCTCAAAACCTGGTTCCGTAATGATCTTATGGGTATTCCTGGTGACGAAGACGGTGGAGGTTTGACTTCTTTCGTGGTGTTTTCCAGCCTTGGATTCTACCCTGTAACACCTGGTTTCCCTGTTTATAATATTGGTAGTCCTTTGTTCTCTGATATCAAGGTAAATGTTGGTAACGGAAAGGTTTTCCACATCATTGCCCAAAATTGCAGCGAGGAAAATAAGTATATCCAGAGTGCTACGCTTAATGGTAAGGAATTAAATCGTCCTTGGATTACTCACGAGGAAGTCAAGAACGGAGCTACTCTTGTACTTAAGATGGGTAGCCGTCCTAATAAAGAGTGGGGTGCAACTGTTGGCAACGAACCGCCTTCAGCTCAGCGACTTTGATAAAGTTTTAGCATGGGTTGATTATGGAAACGGATGGACTGGGATTCCCAGTCCATTTCTTCTATTATGGCTATGGATTCTAATCGGAAGCCCATCTTGCGTAATATATTGCCGCCTTTTTGCCAACCTTTTTCTACAGCAATTCCAATGCCGGAAACCTGAGCACCTGATTGATGCACTATATCTATCAAAGCTAATGACGCTTGGCCGTCTGCAAGGAAATCATCAACAATAAGTATCTTGTCTGTAGCCTTCAGATAGGGTTTCGAAACAAATACATCGTTCATTTTCTTGCGGGTAAACGAGTAGGCCTTTGACTCATATTTGTCCTCCGATATAATGGCCGATTCTCCTTTTTTCGCGAAAACCACGGGCACATCATATAGATTGCTCAACAGGGTTGCAATTGCAATTCCACTTGCCTCGATAGTTAGGATCTTATTAATCTCTATATCACGAAAACGTCGTTTCAACTCGTATGCTATCTGACGCATGATGTCTATGTCAATCTGATGATTCAGGAAACTGTCTATCTTTAGGATGTTACCCTTCTTGATTATTCCATCCGTTAGGATCTTTTCTTCAAGGAAATTCATGGCCATATCTTTTTTTAAGATTGTTCTGATGGCAAAAGTACAAAAAAATACCATACCAATCTAATGGTATGGCATAAAAAAGATATAATCTGTTTTATTTTTTAATAAGATATCTTTACTGGATTGTTATGCCCAAAGATTCCAACAGACATTGACAGCCTTCTGTAACATCACGCCATGTTGCATCGAAGTTACCCGTGTACCATGGGTCGGCCACGTCTCCTTTTCTATTCGTAAAATCCAACAGTTTATGTATTTTCCCTTCAGGATCACCTCCGCAGATACGGTTCATATTTCGGATGTTCCAATCATCCATTCCTATTAATAAGTCGAACTTATTATAGTCGTTTTTTTTCATTTGTCGGGCAGTCTTTCCCTTGCATGATATCCCATGTTCGGCAAGTTTTCGTTTAGCGGGAGGGTAGACCTCGTTTCCTATCTCCTCTGTCGAGGTTGCTACCGATTCTATATAGAATTCATCCTGAAGTCCGGCTTTCTCAACCATATCCTTCATTACAAACTCGGCCATTGGGCTGCGGCAAATGTTGCCGTGACATACAAATAGTATTTTCTTCATTTATCGGTGTTTTTTCATAAAAAACCTTCCCACCAGAGTGAGAAGGCTTTTTGCTTGTTTTTTCTCTGTTGCTTAGAATGGGAAGTTTATACCCATATTGAATTCTGTGTTGCTGGATAGGGGAATTCCCTGCTTTGCCAGTTTGCCGATAGTGTGGTCCATACCTAAGAAAAGGTTGAAACCCTTGGGGTGAACGCTCATGATCCATCCAAAACTTGTTCCGTAGGTGCCGATTGCAAAGTTTACACCTGCAGAGAAGCACTTTGCCGGTGCTACATTTGCAGAAAGGCGGAAGTTCGTCCATGAGTATATGCCGTTTATACGTGTGGTGTTCAATAGGCCAAAGGTAAGCTTACGGTAGAATGGTGCAACGTATTCGCCACCGATGTACATGGTTGCACCAAGCATAGTAGTACGTCTGCCAACATCACCCTTGTCTTCCAATTCATAGAGTTCCGCCAACTTGTCGCCTAACTTTTCACCCTCGTTACTAAAGGAATGTTCTGCATCTTTATCCACATTAAAGATGTAGTCGTTGGTATTTACTGTTCCGTGAGTTGCTGCCAGTTGGGTATTCTTCCATGAGATAAATCCAAGATCTGTGATAGAGGCCATTACCCTCCAGTCATCGTTGATCTTGTATTCGGCTCCTAAATCGAAGGCGGCACCGAGTCCACTAATCTTATAGCCTGATATGTCCATGCCGTTCATTATCATTCGGCCGGGATTATGCTCGCTGGCCTTTGTCTTATAGCTAAGACCTGAGATATTTCCCTTCAGCTCGGCATCGATATCAGCCACGTAACCATTCTCGCCAAGTGTAATAGTTCCTTTATTGACATTTGCATCCACATTACCGGCACCTAAGAGGAACTTGAACTTACCTCCCACACGCCATTTCTCATCTATCTTCCGACTGTGACCCAATGCAATTTCTACGTAAGAATGTGCATGAGCATTCAGGTCGCTGATGTCATAGGTCTGGTTTTTCAAGCCATTCTTTGTAATGTCGAAGATGGATCTGGGAATGATGGTACTTTCATTACCGCGTATATTGATGCCAATTGTATTGTAACCGCCCCATGCCTTGAAACCAGCACCCAACAGCTGGATCTTAAAGTCGGAATTAATGCGGTTACGGTTGCAAATACCGTCCATAACCTCACTGGCTGTTACCTGTGGGTTGGTATAGAGTACAGTTCTTCCATTTCTGTAGAATAAGACGTTCTTGATGCCGATGTTACCAGACATACCCATATTTATATTACCTAAGAACGGCATTGCCACGTAGTGGCGATTGTTTTCTAAAGCTGGATTCATCTCATGTCTGTACAGATATCCTTCTGTAAAGAAACCAGATTCCAGATTCTGGGCAATTGTGCCTATAGGTGCCAGCACCATTGTCAAGGCTACAATCTTTGTATATATCTTTTTCATATGCTCTTGATTCTATATTGTTGCTACCTTATCCTAAAACTCTTTGTCATAGTAACCATCAACAATTACGCGCAGGTTACTAATTTTGAGTTCTTGCTCTTTGTTCAGTTCTCTGCCTTGACCTTTTAGCGTGACATCTATCTTTCCACCATAGATGCTCTTTACTGGGGCATTTGTCATAACTATCGTGATGTCTTGCTCTTCATCGCCTTGTAAGAAAGTCTCACCTTTCAGTTCTCCGGTTTTACCTAAAAGGGTGAACTTGATTTTATCTGCATTCATGGCAACTTCTTTCTGTACGGTGAAGTTTACTATAGCATTTTCAACGGTCAGACCGTCCAGATCTTTGCTTCCCCAGTCATCCCACGTCTTTGTGTACTTTATGACGGTGTTCTCTGTCAGAGAGAGTTTGGTATAGAATTTCCAGTTTCCAGTAATGCCAGGATGGTTAACGCCAAGTGCAAAGTCCTTTACGTTGTCGGCATTCAGAACTGGATTCACAATCTTAATGTTCAGAATCTCTGGTACCTTGTCTTTTTCCGGATTCGCGTTATCGCCGCTTAGCAGGCTCTTCATCTCTGCAAATGGTTCATACTGGTATCCTTGGGCAATCAGGTCTGCCAAGAGATCCTCGTTTTTAGGAGCCAGCGCAATCTTATTGTTTTTTGTATCAAAGGTTAACGCTTTTCCTGCCTCGTCTGTCGGAACAGGCACGTTTCCTTCAATGCGCAGCCCTGCTGTGGCGGTGATGTTGTTATCGTAGAAGGGGTTGTTGACGTTCAGATACAACTGAGGATTCTCCAGTTCGATGTTTGTTCCGCTTTCCTGCAGAATCTCAGGAAGGTTGCTTATGCGAACGGGATCGATGTTGATATCCTCGATGACGTAGTTTATACCGCCACTGAATGAGTTCACTATGAGATTATTGCTGAATCTGACGTCACATCTGTAACCCGTATCATCCAGTACGGAATTCTTTATCATATTCAATGTTGCGCCCTGGTTTAGGTCGCTGGCTTTTATCTCGGCAGTTCCGCTTACTGCACATGATTTGTTATAGCTGAAAGTGTGATTCTCACCATCAAATTTAGCGCCATCAGCTTCCATGTCTGCGTAAACCAAGGCGTTTAATGTGGCCTGAATAGTTGCCTTGCCGTTTGTAACATCTAAATTGTCATAGTTAAGAATACCTGTCTTGGTATTGTAATTGTTGTTGTCGCTGACAACCATTCCGCAAGGGAGCGAGACATTTAAGTCCTTGATTTTTATATTGCTTACAAGATTCTTCAGTCCATATAGATTAACATCAACAGTCAGAGTCAGAGGGTCAAAGCCGAGTTTCTCTAGTCTGGTTATGCGTGAGTCGATTCCTGTGGCTTTTAGGTTGAAATCTTTCTTGTCGTTAATGTCGATGCTGAAGACTGGTGTGTTAGCATTGATACCTACTAGGGAACTCAAATCGGCATCACCTATAATCTCTGCAATGGTCTTGTTGCTGGCATATTGCTCAATCTTGTTCATGATGTCTTGGGGTAGGGCGATATTAACAGCCACTTTCTCGGAAATGTCCGTTGGCTTGGCGATTGTAATTTTCTCCACCTTGACATCTTTGGATTGAAATGCAGTAGTGCTTTCCTTCTGGAAGTAATAGTTGCCATTTGCATCTTTCTTTATGTCACTGTCATCTTTGATGCTAATGATTGCATCCAGTTTGATTGGTTCCATGTTCAGGGGAACAACTAACCCTTTTGCTGTGAATCGGGATGTAGTGTCGATGTCAGACAGATCATACTGTTTGTCTGTACATGAAGCTGTTAGCAGCACTGCTGCTACAGGCAGTAGTCTTAATAGCTCTTTTTTCATTAGTTCTTGTTGTTTAGTGTTGTTTGGTTAGGATATTTTAATGCAAAGATACAATTTTTTACATGTCCGACAAATAGTTTGCATTCTTTTTAATGTTTATACCTTATATATATAAAAAAAGAGCGGCAAGCCGTTTGGCCTGCCGCTCAGATATGTTCTGTAAATCTATTAGACTAGATTACTTAATGCGAACGTAAACAACACGCTGTGAGCTCTTGCTCTCTGCACCGTGAGCCTTAGCATCAGCAACCTTAACGCCCTTGTTCTCCAGGTAACCCTTAACAGCGTCAGCACGCTTCTGAGAGAGCTTCTGGTTGTAAGCCTTAGCACCTTCGGGTGATGCATAAGCATCGAGGATAACAGTTGTGCCGTTAGAAATCTGATCCAGAGTAGCCTTAGCTGTGTTGCTCAGGTTAGACTTGTTCTGCTCGAACTCAACAACATAGATGTTATTGCCAGCAGCAGCAGCAACCTTCTTCTCAACTACCTTCTCGACAATCTTCTCAACAGGCTTCTCGACAATCTTCTCAACAGTCTCGGTTACAACCTGAGGCTTAACAGCTGCGAAGTGGTGAGTACCGTTAGAGGTCTTGAAGTGATAAGTAACACCAGCAGTAATCTGGCCGATTACGTTGTGACCGTAAGCCTCGCAGCGATCGGGATATACGCAACCAACGAAATAGCCCTTATTAATATTGTTGAACTCGTTGTCCAGGTTCATGATAACTGCGGGACGCAGGCTGATAGTCCAAGCCTTAGCCTCACCCAGGTTGAAGTCGAAGTCGAAACCGAACTTAGCGATGGGACGGCTCAGGTCATTGTTGTTTACACCACCAATCCAATCGCTGGGGAAGAACCAACGCTGGTAACCAAGACCGGCACGAGCCTGAATCTCGAAGAAGCGGGGAGTACCCTTGTAACCGCCAAACCAGTTCATCAGGTTCAACTTTGTACTTGCAACAGCGTTGAAGTTGTCAATTACATTGGAACTCTTAACGCGCAGCCAGTTGTAGTTGTTGTTAACACCAGCGCCAACGCCGATTTCGAAGCTGACTACAGGAGTAACAGCCTTAGTCAGGTTGATACCAAAGACAGCACCGTTAGGAGTGTTCCAGTCATGCAAGTTAGTGGTTACACCGCCTTCAACACCGATTGACCAGTTGTCAAAGAACTTGTGACCCTCAACATTGTACTGTGCATTTGCACTGTATGCCATAGAGAACATGGCAAACATCAAAAGAGTAATTTTTTTCATAACAAACTTATAAAAAATTAAACATCATTTCCTTCTTAATCATGCACTTGTCGTGCATTTCTACACATTTGTTAACGCAAAGGTATGCTATTTTGCGATATCTACCAAACATTTTTTACAAAATCTGCTTAAAAATGTCATATTTTCATACTTATATTCTTCATTTTTGTGTGTAAGGCGGTTTAATGACAGTATTATAGTGTAGTAGGCGTTGCTATATACCTTATTATATATATAGGGATTCTGATATGTAATGATTACTTTTAACCTGTTAACGTATTTTAACAAATAAATGATGCGTTGATAGATAATATTTGTATAACTTTGCTGCGTTCAGATGCAAAATTTGTACAGAAAAGCCTTAACTTTCGAGGTAACAAAAAAGGTGGCAATATTATTTTAACCTAATTAATAATTTACTTAAACTAAAAGAAGATGAAGAAAAGCTATCTCTTTAGCCTGGCAGTCTTTGCTGTAGCATGGATGACAGGTTCTTCTGCCCGTGCATGGGATGAACCCACGCAGGTAGATGGCGTTTATCAAATCGGAACAGCTTCTG
>JAEEGJ010007472.1_pt1 | contig 31275 bp, 27 predicted proteins | sample 8958761 | NCBI WGS metagenome assembly JAEEGJ01 (sample SAMN16246546, study PRJNA631951) | gut metagenome | biome: gut microbiome; feature: rumen; material: RS-attached | host: Bos | place: Iran: Karaj | collected 2018-10
AACTCCTCCATCAGCTGATGTTGCTGGGAAGTTATTCTGTCAGCAGGATACAGTTGGACATGAAAATCGAAGAAATCAATAATCATGCACTCCACGGCATTCATCAGCGCATCATGTCGGAAACGGTGTTCCGTCTGTTTCAGCCTTCGTTTCACGGCCTCAAAATTCAGACTGCATATCTCCTGCTGCTCAGGCTTCAGCTTCATGATAGGGTTCTGAAACAAAAAGAGCTGACCGCGCATGCCATAATTACTTTGAGGCGTGCTGAGTTCGATGAACTTCTGCGTCACATAAATGACATCCACACGGAAATCCTCGCTCTCCTTCAGGTTCATCACCAAATCACCCCTGCGGGCAATAATCAGACAGTCGCCAGCCTCGAAGCGGAACATCTGTCCGTTGCGCTCAAACGTGCAATATCCATCGTAACAATAGGCATGGCAAAGGTAGTCGGCAAAGGCAGCTTCGCCAATTCTCTTCAGTGTGTTGTCAATAATGATATGCTGTATAAAATCGCTCATCGTTTTGCTAATTATCTTCTAAATCCTCCACAAAGTTAGGCAAAAATGTGCATTTTTTATCAGAGTTGACTACCTTTGCCGCTCGAATTTATTCGCTTTTCACAGAAAAGAACAAAATTTAATAATAAAGACAAACAAATCGGACTTTACTGGTGAAAGAAGGTAAGAATTTCATCACAATGCTCGGCACTGGCAACGTGCAGGTTCTGGGCATAGATTTGTGTGCAAAGATAGCAATAAAAATCGAGAATCCGTAATTTTGGTTATTTAATCAGTAAATCGTGCAAGTAAATTCTCACGGAAATACCGTAACTTTGCAGCGTGATTTTAATAAAAAGATTATGGCAAAGATTGCATTAGGGACCTGGGCTTGGGGCGCAGGCGCATTCGGTGGAGACACCGTGTTTGGAAGTAAGACTGACGTGGAGAACCTGAAACCCGTATTTGATACGGCAATGAAAGCAGGACTCTCTCTCTGGGACACGGCTACAGCCTACGGTATGGGTGAGTCGGAGAAGATTCTCGGCTCTTTGGCCAAGGACTACAAGCGTGAGCAGGTGGAGATTTCAACCAAGTTCACCCCGCAGATCGCTGAGTTCTACGACAACAACGTGGAGAAGATGGCCGATGCCTCTATCGAGCGCATGGGCTGTAACTACATTGACATCTACTGGATTCACAACCCGATGGATGTGGAACGCTGGACACCGGGACTGATCCCCTTGCTGAAGTCGGGCAAGGTGAAGCGCGTGGGCGTGTCAAACCATAACATCAAAGAGATTCAGCGTGCCAACGAGATACTTGGCGAGGCAGGTTTTAAGGTGTCTGCCGTGCAGAACCATTTCTCTTTGCTCTATCGTTCGTCAGAAAAAGGCGGTGTACTCGACTACTGCAAGGAGAACAGCATCGAGTTCTGGGCGTACATGGTGCTGGAGCAGGGCGCACTCTCTGGTAAATATAATAAGGAGAACCCGCTGCCCGAGGAGAGCGATCGCGGCAAGAAGTACAACCCCGTGCTGCCCCAGCTGGAGGCGCTGACCAACGAGATGACCGCCATCGGACAGAAATATGGTGCCTCATGTTCGCAGATTGGTATCGCATGGGCCATCGCCAAGGGGACGCTGCCCATCATAGGAGCCACGAAGGAGCGTCACGTCGTCGAGGCTGCCGAAGCCGCCAAGATTCAACTGACTGCTGAAGAGGTTTCCAAGCTCGAAGCACTTGCCGATGCTACAGGCATTGATACGCGTGGCGGTTGGGAACACAGTATGGAGTAAAAGCCTCACCCCCGCCTCCTCTCCGATTGGAGAGGGGAGTAAATAGACTTGGGATGAAAAGGATTAGGACTATTATATTTGCAACGATGATTGCAACTGCAACAATGGCTCAGGACGTGATGGATGTGCATAGTCACATCATCACTTCTGAGTTTGTGTCGGCTCTTGACAAAGAGGGTAGGCTGATGGACGAGGGATTCCCCTTGCCGAAGTACGACGTGACCGAGCATCTCAGGTGGATGGATGAAGCTGGGGTGCAGACATCGGTTCTGACGTTGGCGGCACCACAACCTTCGTCTTCTGAAGTAGTGAGACAAACCAATGAGGCTGCCGCCCGTATCAGGCGCGAACACCCAGGGCGATTCCTCTTCTGTGCTGCCCTCCCACTGCCCGATGTCTCGAAAGCCGTTGAAGAGGCGAAGTATGCACTCGACACGCTGAAGGCCGACGGCATCAAACTGGCTACAAACGTTAGCGGGCAATACCTCGGCGCACCTGAACTCGATACGCTTTTCTCAGTCTTGAATGAACGACGGGCTGTCATAATCCTGCATCCCCATCGTCCTGAGCCAGTCAATCGCCAGGTGATGCAGCAGACGCCGCTTGCCATGCAGGAATATCTCTCAGAGACTACCCGTGCCGTGACAAACATGATTTCACGCAATGTTCTGGCTCGCTACAGTCAAATAAAGGTCATTGTGCCCCATTGCGGAGCCTATCTGCCGTTGGCCATACCTCGCATGAAGTCGTTGACACCCGTGATGCAGGCCAACAAGATGGTGGGCGAGATTGACTACGAGGCCAACCTCCGTGCCCTCTACTACGACCTTGCCGGCGCACACTCGCCCGAGGTCATCCGTATGATGCTCACCATCACCACACCCGCCCATCTGCTCTACGGCTCCGACTATCCCTACGTTGCCCCGCAAGTGCTCACACAGAGTCTTGCAAGGATGAAGCAGTACCTGTCCACCGAGCCCGACCTTGCACCGTTTCGCGAGATGATTCTCTACCAGAATGCCAATCAAATATTCAAATAACAGATGTATATGAAAAAATTATTGTTCTTCGTTTGTGCCATGCTTACATCGCTGTGTACAGGCGCAACGGCAAAAACACTTGTGGTGTACTACAGCTATACAGGCAACTGCCGTGAGATTGTGACCACGCTGACCAGCCAGATTGAGGCTGACGTGCTGGAGATTCAACCAGCCGAGAAAGGACTGAAGTACGAGGCCAATGGCTATGCCCTTGGTACTCAGTTGCTCAACGCCATCAAGGCCAACCCCAACGATGCCGGCAGCTATCCTGCCATCGACCCCGTAACGACATCGCTGAGCGACTATCAGACCATCATCATCGTTACACCCCTCTGGTGGAGCCAAATGGCAGCCAACATGCAAACCTACCTCTTCAACTGCGGCGGGCAGATGGCAGGCAAGAACATCGGACTGATTGTGTCGAGTGCCAGCAGCGGCATCAGTGGCGTGGTTGCCGACTGCAAGCGGCTTGTTCCTAACGGTCAATACTTCAGCGAGAATCTCTGGATCAACAGCTCCAATCACTCCAAGCGCTCAACGCTGATTCAGAACTGGCTCACTGCCATCAACTATCAGACTGTTACCAGTATCAGCGAAGCCAAAACAACAACTGCACCCGCCCGCAACTATGACTTGGGCGGTCGGCTGCTGGTTGAGGAGCCAACGAAGGGTATCTACATTAAAAATGGCAAGAAGGTTGTTGTAAGATGATGATGAGACAGTTGGTGATGACAGCAGCAATGATGGCTTTATCGGCTTGCACAGCTGGGGCACAGGACGAAGGAATGGTGCTCATCGAAGGTGGTACGTTCCAGATGGGAAGCCCCACTACGGAGCCGGAGCGTGATGCTGACGAGACACTCCATGAGGTGACGGTGGCCGACTTCATGATGTCGCGCACAGAGGTGTCGCAGCAGGAGTATGAGCGCCTGATGGGTAAGAACCCGAGTGAGCATAAAGGCAACAATCTGCCTGTTGAGAATGTGACGTGGTATGATGCCGTCGCCTACTGCAATGCGCTGAGCCGGCAGGAGGGATTGACACCCTGTTACACCATCAGCGGCACTACCGTCACTTGGAACCTCAGTGCCAACGGCTACCGTCTGCCCACGGAGGTAGAATGGGAATATGCTGCGCGTGGCGGCAAGCAGACACCGTTCAGTTTTGGTGACTATGTACACGACTCGGATGCCAACTGCTACAATGCCTACGGCTACAACAACGATGGCAGCGGGCACTGGGTGAACGGCTACCTGCAGCATACGGTGGAGATAAACGAATATCCTGCCAACGCCTTCGGACTGCGCAACATGCACGGCAACGTGGCTGAATGGACCTGGGACTGGTATGCAGCCTACGGCACTCACACGGAGGAAGGACGCTACAAGGTGGTTCGCGGAGGCGGATGGAACGACTTCCCCAAGCACATCCGCTCGGCCTATCGCAGCGCCTTCCCTGCCGACGTGCCGCTCTATGCCACAGGCTTCCGCGTGGTTCGTAGTGCCGCTACGGCTTCAGGCGAGCTGAAAAGCGTCAGCGCAGCTAAGGCCGTGAATCCAGGCGGCAAGGTGCTCATCGCCTATTTCTCACAGACGGGCAATACCGATGGCCTGGCAAAGATTATCCACGAGATGACGGGCTACGACATCGTCCGCATTGAAAGGGCGACACCTTATTCCGCCACCTACAACTCGCAGGGACTCTATGCCGAAGCACTCACGGAATATCGCAATCAGGCCGTGCCCGAACTGAAAGCATACGTGCCCAATCTGGCCGACTATGATGTCATCCTGCTGGGCTACTGCAACTGGTGGGCGTCTATTCCTGCTCCTGTCCGTTCCTTCCTCATGCACGACGATTTCAGCGGCAAGACCATCGTGCCCTTCTGCTCGATGGGTGGCGGACGCTTCGGACAGACCATCAGCGCCATTGCCAAGCTGGCCCCCGAGAGCGTCATCCTGAAAGGACTCGACGTCACCTATTCCTCTTACAACCGCACGGCTATCCGCTCATGGCTCGACGGCATCACAGCGTATCAGCAGACGACAGCCGTCCGTACTGTAAAGTCCGAAAAAGCCATTAATAAGGGGTTCTATTCGCTCAATGGGCAGAAGGTGGCAGGGCCGCGTAATGGCATCTATATCATCGACGGAGAGAAGCGAATCATAGAATAAACAAAGGATTAAATCGACTAATGAATATGAGAAGAATTACAACAATGTTTGCCCTGGCGCTCTCCTTCACGGCAGCAGCACAAGAAAATGAGACGATGATAGTCCGCCTGGCTGAAATCGAGGTCTACCCGCAGCACCTCAAGGAGTATCTCGAAGCAGCCAACGAGGTGGACCGTCTGAGTGTGGAACGGGAGCCGGGTGTCGTCTGCCTCTTCCCGATGCAGAGTGCCGAGGACTCCACGAAGATTCGCATCCTCGAGATCTACGCCTCCGAGGAAGCCTACCAGCAGCACCTGAAGACCGACCACTTCCAGAAGTACAAGCAGGGCACGCTCCACATGGTGAAAGACCTGAAGCTGCCCACGATGAAGCCGCTCGACCCCGAGACGATGAAACTGATATTCAATAAGCAGAAATAATATGGACTACGTAAAACTTGGTAACTCAGACCTGCGTGTGTCGCGCATTTGCCTGGGCTGTATGGGCTTCGGCGACCCCACCATCGGACAGCACTCATGGACGATTGGCGAGGAGCCGACACGCGAGATTATACGCCGTTCGCTCGAACTGGGCGTGAATTTCTTTGATACGGCTATTGCCTATCAGTTGGGAACATCGGAACAGTACGTCGGACGTGCCCTGCGCGATATGGCCAAGCGCGACGATGTGGTGGTGGCTACAAAATTCCTGCCGCGAACAGACGCAGAAATCCAGCAGGGCATCAGTGGTCGCCAGCACGTGCTCAGCAACATCGACCTGAGCCTGCAGCATCTGGGCATGGACTATGTCGACCTCTACATCTACCACATCTGGGACTACAAGACGCCTGCCGAGGAGATTCTTGAAGGCATGAACGAGGCTGTGCGCCAAGGCAAGGCCCGCTACATCGGCATCGCCAATGTCTATGCCTACCAGCTGGCCAAAATGAATGCGCTGGCAGAGAAACACGGCTGGACAAAGTTCGTCTCGGTGCAGAACCACTACAACCTGATTATGCGTGAGGAGGAGCGCGAGATGCAGCCCCTGTGCCGTGAGGACAACATCGCACAGACGCCCTACAGTGCACTGGCCTCGGGCAAGCTGGCCAAGCGTCCGGGTGAGGCCTCGAAGCGTCAGAAGGAAGACGCGTTCATGCACTTCAAGTATGATGCCACTGCTGAGCAGGACAACCTCGTAGTGGAGCGTGTCGTGGAACTGGCCGACCGCTATGGTGTGGAGATGACGCAGATTTCGCTGGCCTGGCTGCTGACGAAGGTGGAGTCGCCCATCGTCGGAGCAACCAAACTGCACCACATCGAGGGAGCTGTGAAGTCGCTCGATGTCCGTCTGACTGCCGACGACATCCGCTACCTTGAAGAGCCTTACGTGCCCCACAACCTCTCAGGCGTGATGGCCGTCAACAAGCCCGTGATGAGCGAGGAGCCCGTCTGGGTGGCAGCAAGCAGAAACAAGTAATGGCGTTGCACAGCAACTGGCAGAGGTGGCAGGAGCCGACCTGCATGAGATAACTTTAGTATAATCATCATTATGATAAATAGGCTAAAGTAGCTTCATATAAAAGGCGGGATAAACAATCCCGCCTCTTATCATTCATGAAAAAACTTACTGCAGAGCTTTCAGGAGTTTCAGCAGACTATCTTCGTCGGTCCAGCTGAAGTCAGGCAGATTGACAAATGTCTTCAGCATGCGCAGTTTTTCTTTTGGCAGTATTCGGCCGAGATTACGCTCGTGCGTTCGCACGAACTCGCCGTTATACCGATAATAGAACAAATCGATGAGCGGGAATTTGTAGTCGTCCTCCGTGCTGATATCAATGGCTGACGTCTGAATCTGGTCGCCGAAGTCAATGTTAGTGATGACCTTATTGTTTTTGAGTTGCTGATAGTAAGCCGGCATGTCCATCACGGTAGCACGATAGAGCGCGTCGTTTCCGATGGTGTCGACCAGATAATAGAGCATCGTGTCGATCTTGATATACTGGCGGTCGTCAAACTTCACGCTGATGATATTGTCCATATTGGCCTCCATCGAGTTGGTGCCGTTCATATAGAGCAGCGATGAGTTCTTCAGGAAGATGTTCGTCAGCGGCTGTTTCAGCTCGCGTCCGTCCTTCAGCATGATGGTTGAGGGCTTGAATTGCTTGTAGACAGTCAGTTTCTCTGTACGAATCTGCGCACTCAGCGACTGTGCGGCAAGCATTATTATGATAAATAGCATCGATTTTCTCATTTTCTATTATCCTTTCTTTAATGTGTTACAAGTCAGTATATCGGTCACAAAAAAAGCCCAGCGGAACCTTTCAGTATCCAGTGAGCTTTCTTGCGGTGCGTACGAGACTCGAACTCGTGACCTCCTGCGTGACAGGCAGGCATTCTAACCTACTGAACTAACGCACCATTCAGGTTTAGTGTTACATTCAAGGTGCTGCTTTCTTGCGGTGCGTACGAGACTCGAACTCGTGACCTCCTGCGTGACAGGCAGGCATTCTAACCTACTGAACTAACGCACCTCGGGTCGCATTTCCTTGTTTGCGGGTGCAAAGGTAATAATAATTTCCGAACCCACAAAACTTTTCGGCACTTTTTTACAAAAATATCTGCATAACGACGGCAGCGTGGTAGATTATCCCGTCGTAAAGCCAGTCTTTCAGTGTGGCAGCGTCGCTGAAGCCCGCTTTGCGGAACAGCTGGAGCGAGGCTTCATTGTCGGCATTGATGATGGCGTAAAGCTGACGCAGATGAACAACACGGGCCGCATAATCGACGACCTGTTCGAGGGCCTTCAGTGCGTATCCTTTCTGCCGGTGTCCCCGGGCGATGACGATGCCCACCTCCGCATGACGGTTCTTCGCATCGAAGTTGGTGATATCGGCCATTCCGACGGTCTCCCCCACCCCGTTCTCGATGATGAGCCTTACCTCGCGGTCGGTGTAGATGTCGCCCGAGCTGTTGGCTATGTAGTCGTGCAGCACGTAGCGCGAATAGGGCACGTTGGTGGCCCCGATGTCCCACAGCTCGCGGTCGTTCTCTATCGTGTAGAGCATGTCGAGGTCTTCAGGCTCCATTGCCCTCAGACGTATTGTTCCGGCGTTTGTCATAGGTGAAGCTTTTGTCGTAGGATGTCGATCAGGGCAATGAGTGCGCGGAAATAGATAGCCACCTTGACTGGCAGCGTGTAGAATATGCTCAGATGGCTGTAGTGCTTGCGGAAGAAGATGAGCATTGCCTTGTAGAACACGTGGACGTAGCGGTAGTCGGTCTTGCGTGTGCTCTTGCCTTTATAGTGCGTGATGGGCAGCGGCAGGTACCAGTTTTCGTAGCCCGCCTTCAGCAGCCGGTAGCTCAGGTCGATGTCTTCGCCGTACATGAAGAAGTCCTCGTCGAGCAGTCCGATCTTGTCGAGTGCCGACTTGCGCAGCAGGCAGAAGGCTCCGCTGATGACCTCAATGCGGCAGGGCTTATCCCAGGGCAGATGGCTCATGTAGTATCGCTTTGTGAACCCCAGCATCTTCAGAGCCGAAACCCAGGGCGTCGGTATGGCCCGTCGTGACTCTGGTGCCAGCGTGCCGTCCTCGTTGTGCATCATCACGCCCGCTCCGCCGGCCTGCTGATGGTCGTCCATAAAGGCCACAGCCTCGCGCAGCGTATGCTCGGCAACCGTAGTATCCGGGTTCAGCAGCAGCACATATTCGCCCTGCGCCTGCCTGATGGCGATGTTGTTGGCACGTGCGAAGCCCAGGTTCTCATCGTTGGCGATAAACCTGACCCACGTATAGCGTCCGGGCAAGACGGCCATCGTGTTGTCCGTCGAGGCATTGTCGACGACGAACACCTCGCTGCCGATGCCCGCGAGCGCCTTTTCCACGCTGTCGAGACACTTCTCCAGATAGCTACATACGTTGTAGCTGACGATAACGACTGACAGCTTCATTCCTCAACTTCCGACTCACAGCGTTCTTTGCCCGGATAGACAAACGGCAGCGTCAGGCACAAGATGATGGCCATATAGCCGAAGGTTGTCTTCCCGTATGCATAATATAATAAGGTGTTGACGAGCATCGGCACCAGCAGTATCAGCAGGCGCAGCAGTCCCCACTTGCGTAGAGCCTCATGCTTGCGGGCTATCAGGTCGGCCCTGACGCTCTTGAACTTGAAGAGCTTCAGCGCCACCGGGATGGCGGCCAGCGTCAGAATCTCCATCATGATGGTCAGCAGGAACTCGGCCTGCACCTGGTCGCTGGCGTAAAAGCCGAACTCCAGTACACCGGTCTCGAAGAGCACCACCGTAATGAGTGCCAGCGCGAGAATCGTCCAGAAGAGGACGGTCAGTGTCAGTCTTACTTGTTTCATTTTGCTTCGAATAATGTGCGGTTTAGTATGGATCGTCCCAGTGTTACCTCGTCGGTATATTCCAGTTCGTCGCCAACTGAGACGCCTCGGGCGATGACCGTTATGCGCAGGTCGCTGAAAGGAGCCAGCTTGCGGAAGATGTAGAAGTTGGTGGTGTCGCCCTCCATTGTGGGGCTTAGTGCCAGGATGACCTCCTTGATGGTCCCCTCTCCTACCCGCTCCACGAGCGACTGAATCTCGAGGTCGCTGGGCCCGATGCCGTCCATCGGCGAGATGACGCCGCCCAGAACGTGGTACAGGCCGTGAAACTGCTGGGTGTTCTCGATGGCCATCACGTCCTGTATGTTCTCAACGACGCACACCGTCGTCTGGTCGCGCCGCGGGTCGCTGCATACGGGACATACGTCGAGGTCGCTGATGTTGTGGCAGACGCTGCAACGCTTCACCTCGCGCTTCATCGTGGTCAGTGCCGCAGCCAGCTGTTCGACGTCCTCGGTTTCCTGCCGCAGCAGGTGGAGTACCAGCCGTAGTGCCGTCTTGCGCCCTATGCCGGGCAGTCGCGCGAACTGCGATACTGCGTTCTCAAGCAGTCTTGAGGGGTATTCTTGTTGTGTCATCTTCACTTTTCACTTTTCACTTCTCACTTCTCAATCTCCGACAGTTCAAGCCATCGCAGCGACTTCTCGTCGAGTTCGTCCTTCAGCACGGGCAGCCGCTTCGACTTCTCCGTCAGCTCGTCAATCGAGAGCGTCCCGCTGCACAGGGCGTCCTCTATCTGCTTCTGCTCGGCCTCCAGCTGTTCTATCTCCTTCGTCAGCCGCTCAAACTCCATCTTCTCCTTGAACGACATCCGCCGGCGCGTGTCGTTATGGTAGTCCTTCTTCGGCGCTGCCGCATTGGCCGTTGCCTGCGTCGCGCCGCCCTTGGGCTGCAGCTGCTGCCACTGGCGGTACTGCGTGTAGTTGCCGGGAAAGTCCCTGATCACGCCGTCGCCCTCGAACACCAGCAAGTGGTCTACAATCTTGTCCATGAAGTAGCGGTCGTGGCTCACCACGATGACGCAGCCGGGAAAGTCCTGCAGGTACTCCTCGAGTATCTGCAGCGTGACGATGTCGAGGTCGTTAGTCGGCTCGTCGAGCACCAGGAAGTTTGGGTTCTTCATGAGCACCGTACAGAGGTACAGCTTGCGGCGCTCGCCGCCCGAGAGCTTGTAGACGTAGTTGTGCTGCTGTTCGGGCGTGAAGAGGAAGTATTGCAGCAGCTGCGAGGCCGTGAAGTGCTTGCCGCCGCCCATGTCGATATACTCTGCAATATCCTTCACGACGTCGATAACCTTCTGCTGCTCATCGAATTGCAGCCCCTCCTGCGAGAAATACCCGAAGGTGACGGTATCGCCGATGTCAAACTTGCCCGAGTCGGCCGGCACCAGTCCGAGCAGCATCTTGATGAACGTCGACTTGCCCGTTCCGTTGTTGCCCACGATGCCCATCTTCTCGAATCGCGAGAAGTTGTAGTAGAAGTCCTTCAGGATGACCGTATCGTCGAACGACTTCGACACATACTGGCACTCGAAGATCTTCGAGCCGATGTAGACGTTGCGCGATTTCAGCCTCACCTGGCGCTCCTCAATGCGCTGCTTCGCCACGCGCTCAAGCTCGTAGAAGGCATCCTCGCGCGACTTAGCCTTGTGGCCTCGTGCCTGTGGCATGTGGCGCATCCACTCCAGTTCCGTGCGGTACAGGTTGTTGGCCCGCATAATCTCGGCCCGCTTGTTGTCGAGTCGCTCCTGCCGCTTCTCCAGATAGTAGGAGTAGTTGCCGCGATAGGTGTAGACGGTCTGGTCGTCGAGTTCGAGTATGACCGAACAGACGCGGTCGAGGAAGAAGCGGTCGTGAGTCACCATCAGCAGCGTCTTGTTGCCCCGCTGCAGGAATCCCTCGAGCCATTCTATCATCTCGAGGTCGAGGTGGTTGGTAGGCTCGTCGAGAATCAGGAAGTCGGGCTCCGTTATCAGCACGTTGGCCAGCGCCACGCGCTTCTGCTGTCCGCCCGAGAGCTGCCCCATCGGCTGCTGCAGGTCGCGTATCTTCAGCTTCGTCAGAATCTGCTTGGCCTTGAGCACCTTCTCGGGGTCGCCCTGATGGTTGAAGCAGGCGTCGAGCACCGACTCATCGGGTTCGAACACGGGCGACTGCTCGAGCATGCCCACGCGGATGTCGCGGCGGTAGATGATGTCGCCGCTGTCGCAGCCCTCGTGGCCAGTCAGAATGCTCAGCAGCGTCGACTTTCCCGTGCCGTTCTTGGCTATCAGTCCCACGTGCTGACCCTCGGCCACCGAGAAGTTGATGTCATCAAACAGCACCAGCGAGCCGAACGACTTCGACAGGTGCTGCACGTCGAGATAGGGAGTGTCCTTAGCCATTGTCCTTCAGCGAGCGGTTAATGTCGTCGATATACTGCAGCACCTCGTCCCTGCCCTCGCGCTTCTCGGCCGATGTCATGAAGACGGGCGGCAGCTCCTCCCATGTCTCCAGCAGCGTCTTCTTGTATGCCTCTACAGCCTGGCGGGCCTTGTTGGGCGTCAGCTTGTCGGCCTTGGTGAAGATGATGGCAAACGGAACCGACGATACCCCCAGCCACTCGATGAACTCCAGGTCAATCTTCTGCGGCTCCAGCCGTATGTCGACCAGCACGAAGACGTTCACCAGCTGCTCGCGCTGCAGGATGTAGCCGCGAATCATCTGGTCGAGCTTGTCAATCTCCTTCTTCGAGCGCTTGGCGTAGCCGTAGCCGGGCAGGTCGACCAGATACCACTCCTTATTAATAATAAAGTGATTGATGAGCAGCGTCTTGCCGGGCGTTGCCGACGTCTTGGCCAGTTTCTTGTGGTTGGTCAGCATGTTGATCAGGCTCGACTTGCCCACGTTCGAGCGCCCTATGAAGGCGTATTCGGGCTTCGTGTCCTGCGGGCACATGCTTACTGTCGGGGCACTCAGGGTGAATTCTGCAGTCTTTATTTCCATCTGTTTTCTATTTTTCGGTGCAAAGTTACGAAAAAGATTCGAAATAGTTTGGCAGTTTCGGAAATAATCACTACCTTTGCAGTCGATTTTTCAAAATCAGCGCTTCCGGCCGTGAAGCGTTTCCACCATTTTCTTATATCCAACAACAGACATTTACATCGTATTGTTATGTATACCAAAGAACAACTTGAACAGATGGAGATACCCCAGCTGATGGGTATCGCACAAGAACTCGACATCAAGGTCGACCCCAGCCTGTCGCAGCAGGACGTCATCTACGCCATTCTCGACAAGGCTGCCGAGCAGAGCGCTTCGGGCGAGACCACCAGCAAGCGCAAGCGCACCCGCATTGTGAAGAAAGATACCGACCGCGTATATAGTGTCAACGGCAAGGAGGGCGAGAACTACGACGTCAAGAGTCGCGGCATCAAGTCGGCCGAGGCACCGTCGCTCTTCAGCGACATGCCCGTAGCTCCCGCTCCCGAGCCCGAACAGCCTGCTCCCGCTCCCGAGCCCGAACAGCCTGCTCCCGCTCCCGAGAAGCCAGAGCCGGCTCCCGAGAAGCCCGCTCCCAAGAAGCGCGGGCGCAAGTCGAAGGCCGAGCTGGCCGCCATCGCCGCCGAGAAAGAGAAGCAGGCCAAGGCCGCGAAGGCCGAGCAGCCCGCCGCCCCCGAGGAGCCTGCCGCAGAGGGCGAGCCTGCACCCGGTGCCGACATCATTCCCGAGGCTGACGGACTTGCCGAATCAGCCGGCAGCGAGACCTCGCCCGAGATGCTCGAGCAGCTGCAGGAGAAGCTGTCGAAGCAGCGCAAGCAGGACGAATTTGCCGACGAGACCGTAACGCCCGAAGGCGTCTGGGCCGGCGACCCCAACGACGGCACCGACTTCATCATCGTCGAAGACCTGCCCATCGAGGACCAGGCCGCCATTCCCACGCTCGACATGTTCGACCGCCCTGTTGCCCAGACCGTGCAGCAGCAAAGCGCGCCCCAGCGCCAGACTATTGCTGAGACCGGTGGTTCCGACAAGTACGACTTCAACGACATCATCACCGGCAACGGCGTCCTCGAGGTGCTGCAGGACGGCGGCTACGGATTCCTGCGCTCGAGCGACTACAACTACCTCTCGTCGCCCGACGACATCTACGTCTCGCCCCAGCAGATCAAGAAGTGGAGCCTGAAGACCGGCGACGTCGTGGAGTGTACCGTCCGCCCGCCTCATGACAACGAGAAGTACTTCGCCCTGTCGAACATCACCAGCATCAACGGGCGCAACCCCAACGAAGTGCGCGACCGCGTATCGTTCGAACACCTCACGCCCCTCTTCCCCGACGAGAAGTTCAAGCTCTGCGGCGACCCACAGACCACCAATCCCTCGGTGCGCATCGTCGACCTCTTCTCGCCCATCGGCAAAGGCCAGCGCGCCCTCATCGTGGCCCAGCCCAAGACCGGTAAGACCATCCTCATGAAGGACATTGCCAACGCCATTGCCGCCAACCATCCCGAGGCCTACATCATGATGCTGCTCATCGACGAGCGCCCCGAGGAGGTCACCGACATGGCCCGCACCGTCGATGCCGAGGTCATCGCATCGACATTCGACGAGCCCGCCGACCGCCACGTCAAGATTGCAGGCATCGTGCTCGAGAAGGCCAAGCGCATGGTAGAGTGCGGCCACGACGTCGTCATCTTCCTCGACTCCATCACCCGACTGGCTCGCGCATACAACACCGTTGCGCCCGCTTCGGGTAAGGTGCTCACCGGCGGTGTCGATGCCAACGCCCTGCAGAAGCCCAAGCGCTTCTTCGGTGCTGCCCGTAACATCGAGGGCGGAGGCTCGCTCACCATCATCGCTACGGCACTCGTCGACACCGGCTCCAAGATGGACGAGGTCATCTTCGAGGAGTTCAAGGGTACGGGTAACTCCGAAATCCAGCTCAGCCGTTCGCTCTCAAACAAGCGCATATTCCCGGCCATCGACCTCGTACAGTCGTCGACGCGCCGCGACGACCTGCTGCAAGACCCGACCACGCTCAACCGCATGTGGGTAGCCCGCAAGTTCATTGCCGAGATGAACCCCATCGAGGCTATGGGCACCATCCGCGACCGTCTGGTCAAGACGCGCTCCAACGAGGAGTTCCTCCTCTCGATGAACGGATAGTAAACAGTTGCACCTCTCCCCTCCCGTCGCAGGGGAGGAGTCGGAGGGAGGGGCGACTAATTTACTCAACTTCAAAAAGATACTGCCCCTCCCCTTCAAGGGAGGGGATTTTTTGTAATATAACAAAAGAACCTGCTGTGTAACGACATTATAAAAAAATTGCATAGAATGACGAAAAAGACCATCTTTACCGCAGTTGCCCTGCTGCTGGCCGTTAGCGCAGTACGGGCAGTGCCCCGCGCTGAGTATCCGCGCCCGCAGTTCGAGCGGGCCGAGTGGCTGAACCTGAACGGCGAGTGGAACTTCGCCTTCGACTTCGGGCAGACGGGCCTGGAGCGCAAGTGGCACGAGGCCACCTCGTTCGACCGTAAGATAACCGTACCCTTCTGCCCCGAGAGCCGGCTGTCGGGCATCGCCTACACCGACTTCATCCCCGCCGTGTGGTATCAGCGCACGCTCACCGTTCCCGCCTCGTGGGAGGGCCGTCAGGTGCGCCTCAACTTCGGTGCCTCCGACTACGAGACCCACGTCTTCATCGACGGCCACGAGGTGGGTACCCACTACGGCAGCGGCTCGTCGTTCTCGTTCGACGTCACCCGTCTGGCACAGCCCGGCACCAGTCACAACCTCGTGGTATGGGTTAAGGACAACCTGCGCGACGGCTTTCAGACGGGCGGCAAGCAGGCCTTCGAGCTCTACTCCAACGGCTGCATGTACACCCGCACTACCGGCATCTGGCAGACCGTCTGGCTGGAACCCGTCGACCAGGAGGGCCTGGAGTCAGTCTTCGCCGTCCCTGACATCGACCAGCAGCAGCTCGTCGTCCATCCGCGCTTCTTCAAGGAGAGCACTGCTAACAATCTCACCGTCAAGCTCTTCGACGGCAAGCGGCTCGTGGCTTCGGCCGTTGCGTCGTGTACCAATGGCGCCGTCGTCGTGCTGCCCGTCAAGAAGCCCAAGCTGTGGTCGCCCGAGAGCCCCTTCCTCTACGACGTCACCTACGAGGTGAGCCGCGCCGGCAAGGTCATCGACCGCATACAGTCCTATGCCGGCATGCGCAAGGTCCATGTGAGTGAGGGCTATTTCTACCTCAACAATCAGCCCTACTACCAGCGCCTCGTGCTTGATCAGGGCTTTTATCCTGACGGCATCTGGACCGCACCCTCCGACGATGCCCTGCGCCGCGACATCGAACTGTCGAAGGCCGTAGGCTTCAACGGCGCCCGCCTCCACCAGAAGTCGTTCGAGGAGCGCTATTACTACTGGGCCGACCGTCTGGGCTACCTCACCTGGGGCGAGTCAGCCTCGTGGGGACTCAACGTCAACAGCGATCTCGCCGCCCGCAACTTCATCGCCGAGTGGACCGAGCTCGTAGAGCGCGACCGCAACCACCCGTCGCTCGTCACGTGGACACCTTTCAACGAGACCTGGGGCAGCAACGGCTCCGGCGTGTATACCCACATGGTCGACGACGTCTACCGCCTCACACGAGCCATCGACCCCACGCGGCCCGTCAACGACGTCAGCGGCGACGGCCACGTGCGCACCGACATCTGGTCGGTTCACAACTACGAGCGCGACCCGAAGAAGCTCGTCGCTCAGCTTACTTTCCACAAAGGCCGCGAGCCTTACCGCAACCAGGCCGACAAGTCCTTCCTCGCCCGCTACGACGGTCAGCCCTACATGGTCGACGAGTTTGGCGGCCTCCCCTGGATACGCCCCGAGGAGCGCAGCACGTCGTGGGGCTACGGCTCGAACATCGACACCCTCGACGACTTCTACCGCATCCTGCAGGACGAGGTCGACGCCCTCAGGCAGTGTCCCAACGTCGTCGGTTTCTGCTACACCCAGATTACCGACGTCGAGCAGGAGAAGAACGGCATCTACTATTACGACCGCTCGCCGAAGTTCGACACCTCCCGCATCCGCGCCATCTTCGAGCGCATCCCCAGCATCATCACCGCCCCCCGTCCCCTTCCCGTCTTTGAGCCGTAGTTCTGCCATGTAACTAAAATGATGGTACAAATAAGAGCATTTTTAACTCAATTGAATTATATCTATGGATTGAGAGACTATCAAGCCTGTAACAGCGGGACTCTGTAACAGCGGGACGGTTCTTTTGTTACACAGACTTGATTAAGAGGGTAATGACAGCTTTTAACGGAATCACAGGGGGAATCACGAGTGCCCCCTGTGAGTAGTCCGTTGGTACCCTCGGAATGGGCCGTAGCTTACGGTTCGGGATCCGGATCAGCGTTCTTGTTCTTGATCTGGCTGATGGGCGTGCGCTCCTGATAGGACACCTTCTTGCCGTCAACGGTCTTGTAGTGCACCTGCACGTAGTCATTCATCTGGAAGGTGGCCTGCTTCAGCAGCACCTTCTTGGTGAGCTTGTCCTCCTCGTCGCCCGAGCCTTCGGGCAGGAAGTTGATGCGGATGCCCTTGATGTTCGAGTCGGTGCGGTAGCCATCGATGGTTGCCGACCCCAAGCCCTCGATGCCGGCGCGGAACGTGCCGAGGCCTTCGAGCTTGATGGGGACGCCCTCGAGCAGCAGGTGGCGCATGCAGTCGACGATGTTCTGGAGCACCAGTACCAGCATCTCGTACGAGGCCAGCTTGCCGTGTTCAGAGAGGTGCTTGGCGAATCCCTTCAGGTTCAGACCGTCGCGCGGGAAAACCCGTCCGTAGTACTGACCGTAGGTCTTCGAAGCCGTGTTGTTGTTCTTGTAGAGATCTACAAGCATTGGAATAGTGTTTTGTACTGCCATAGTAGTGTGTGTTTTGATTTAAGGGTTAATAATCGGGGCTTTTAGCTGTCAGCTGTCAGCCGTTGGCTTTGTTTTGCAAACTTGGCAATTTCGCGGTGCTGGGTGGCCAATCCGGCAGTGCTGAATGCCTTAGTTCTCAAATGCATTGCAAAGGTACGAAAAAAAACTGAGGGGGCCAAATTTTAAAATATAAACTTTTCGTTTTTGGGTCATTTACATAGCACATCCGTTTTCACACACTCCCTCTGCCCAATATCCGTATGAAGTCTACGTTCTTAGGAAAAGACACCGCTCTCTGCGTTCGGTTTGTTACAGTGTTACAGTTGTTACAGTTAAAAATATGCATTTAAATTGTTAAAATAATTGTTATATTTATATATATATATTATATATATATATAAATATAAACATAATTTTCGGATTTTGCTATCATCAAAAAACAACTGTAACAACTGTAACAACTGTAACACTGTAACGCTAAGTTTGATTTCGGAACGCTGTTCACGGTGAGACGCCCGTGAAGACGCCCATGTGGTAGTTAAGACGCGTCTTTTTATAACTTTTAAGGGTATTTTCTTGGCAGTAAGAAAGAAATGCTGTAATTTTGCATGGTTAAAACAAAAACAGTAAGTAAAGATGAAGAAACTGATATTCGCAATGATGCTGTGCCTGCCGATGGCAGCAGTGGCTCAAAACAACACATGGGAACAGCCAGAAAAGGGAACCGCGTCGAATCCTGATTCAAAGTATCTGGAGGGAGCCGTGCCTGTGGTCGACGGTAAAGTGACCTTTAAAACCACAGTCGATGCACCGGGGAAAACGGCTGCTGAAGTGGCCGACATCGTCAGGAAGTATATGATGAAGATGACGAAGGAGCCTGGACAGTTTGAGCAAAGCCGCATTACGCTCGACGATTCCGTAAAGCACCAGATAATAGGCACTTACCAGGAATGGCTCGTGTTTAAGTCGACCGCTCTGGTGCTTGACCGCACGCGCCTTTTCTACAATCTCATAGCCGACTGTCAGGACGGCAAGGCCGACATCACGATGACGCGCATCTACTACCTTTACGAGGAGGAGCGCGACCCTCAGACGCTGAAGGCTGAGGAGTGGATAACCGACGAGGAGGGCCTGACGAAGAAGCGTAACAAGCTGTCGCGCGTGTCGGGCAAGTTCCGCCGCAAGACGATTGACCGCAAGGACTATCTGTTCAATAAGTTTGCCGAGATTCTGAAATGAGCAAGTATCACAACCTGGAGCCCTTTGAGGACACGGGCCGCACGCGGCGGCTGCGCCAGTGGCTGAACCTGCTGTTTATTGTCGGCGCCGTAGCCGGCATGGCGCTGTTTACGTGGAAGGATCACGACGCGGGCATCTATGTCATGATAGGTGCGGGCGTGTTGAAGTTCATTGAGCTGACCCTTAGAATAGCAAAACTGTGAGTATGAGGAAATACCTGTCCACTCTGCTTCTGCTGGCCGTAATGGTACCCGTCTGCGCCCAGGAATACATCGACGAAATGGGCAACGTGATGGAGCGCAACGAGAACCAGCGCTTCAACCCGCACGACACCGACACCACGAGCCGCAACAAGGTGGTTCCGAAGGGGCTCTATGTGTGGACCATCGACCGCAGGTTTGGCGACATCAGTAAGGCTGAGCCCGACACCCTACCCCACCTCTATCCCAACACCACGCTGACCACAGGCAAGTACGGCGAATACAACACTCTGGGCAACAACTATTCGGCCAGGCAGCACCGCATTGTCATCGACCGGCCCGTTGGCGAGCAGTTCATATTCACGCAGCCCTACGACTTCTTCTACAAGGCTCCCGACAAGCTGCACTTCACCAATACGCTGTCGCCCATCACCAATCTGTCGTACGACAACTGTGGCGACAAGATTAACGGCGAAGACCATTTTGACGCCAAGTTTGCCGTCAACGCAGGCAAGCGTATCGGCTTCGGCTTCGACCTTGACTACGCCTATGCGCGGGGTTACTTCAGCGACCAGGCGACATCGCACTTCGGAGGCACTTTCTTCGGCTCTTACCTTGGCGACCAGTACAAGGCCCACGTCATTGTATCGACCTACCACCAGAAGGCCTCCGAGAACGGCGGCATTACTGACGATAACTACGTCACCCACCCCGAATCGTTTGAGCAGAGCTATACCGAGAGCGAAATACCCACCGTGCTCAGCTTAAACTGGAACCGCAACGACAACCACCACGTCTTCCTGAGTCACCGCTACTGCATTGGCTTCTACAACAAGGTGAAAATGACCGACGAGGAAATCAAGGCGAGAAAATTTGCGGAAGAGTCGAAGAAAGAACGTCAGAATGCTGACAGTCTGCAACTTACGCTCGAACCCGAGGAAGAAAAAGTAGACTCGATGATGAAGCAGGACTTCGTACCTGTAACGAGCATCATTCACACGCTGGAATGGAACAATTTCGACCGCACCTACCTGGCCTACGGTTCAGCCAGCGATTACTACGCCAACACCTACTTCCTCAGGGACAAGTCGGGCAGGCAGGATTCGCTCTACGACGAGACGAAGCACATGCAGCTGAAGAACACACTGGCGCTGGCCCTGCTCGAAGGCTTCAACAAATGGGCCAAGGCGGGACTGAAAGTCTTTGCCACCCATGAGTTGCGCACGTTTGAGATGGCCGACACCTTAGGCGGGCTGCCCGTGATGCAGAAAACCAGAGAGAGCAATATCAGTATAGGCGGACAGCTCATCAAGAGTCAGGGCCGCACGCTGCACTACAATGCGACGGGCGAACTATGGATGATAGGCGAGGATGCGGGACAGATGAAGCTCGACTTTAACACCGACCTGAACTTCCCCCTCTTCGGCGATACGCTCACACTGGCTGCCCACGCCCACTTCTACCGCCTCAATCCTACCTACTACCAGCGCCAGTACCACTCGAAGCACTTCTGGTGGGACAATACTGACATGAATAAGGAAACGCGCACGCGCATAGAGGGACTGTTCAGTTACCGCAAGACGAAGACACAGCTGCGCGTGGCCGTTGAGGAAATCCAGAACTACACCTACCTGGGCATGAACTACGTCGTGGCAGACGATAATCAGCGTAAGTACATGACTGCCGGCATCAGCCAGCACGCCGGCAACATCAACCTGCTGACCGCACAGCTTCAGCAGCGCCTCCGACTGGGAATCCTCAACTGGGAGAATATCGCCACCTACCAGAACAGCTCGAACAGCGACGTGCTGCCCGTCCCGATGCTCAACATATTCTCGAACCTGTATCTTGACTTCAAGATAGCAAAGGTGCTGTCGGTTGAACTCGGCGGCAACGCCACTTTCTTCACCGAATACGATGCCCCCGACTTCTGTCCGCAGCTCAACCAGTATGCTATTCAGGAGAATGCTGACAGCCGCGTTACGTTAGGCAACTATCCCTTTGTAAATGTCTACGCAAACCTGCACCTGAAGCATGCCCGTTTCTTCATTATGTGGAACAACATTGTGGGCAACCTGGGCAGCAAGAATCAGTTTCTGACTCCCCATTACCCGATGAACAATATGGTTATGCACCTCGGTGTGTCGTGGAATTTCTTCAATTAAACAAGAGCTATAAAGGAAATGAAAAAACCATCAGAAATTCATGTACTTACATCATTAGCGTCAGTCGTTTGCAGCAGCCTGATTCTGCTGACTTCGTGTCAGACCATTTCGCAGAATCTAGTTCAGACAAAGCCAAAAAGCATCGTCATTCTGTATGAGAACGATGTACACTGCAACATTGACGGATACACAAAGATTGCCGGTCTGCGTGATGCCATCAACAGGAGCGACACCGCTTACGCTTTAGCCGTCAGCGTAGGCGACTTCCTTCAAGGCGGCACACCAGGGGCTGTGTCGCGTGGCCAGTACGTGGTCGACATCATGCGCAACGTGGGCTATAGTGCCATCACGCTGGGAAACCACGAGTTTGACTATGGCGTGCCGCGCATGAAGGAGCTGCTCAGTCAGGTCAAGGCGCCTGTAGTCTGTGCCAACTTCTTCGACGGCGGCGCCACGGCGCCCTATTACCAGCCATACGTCATCCAGCGTGCCGGCGACAAGCGCGTGGCCTTTGTGGGTGCCGTGACGCCTGAGACGATGCTGCTTGAGAGCTACGCCTTCCACGATGACGACGGCAGGGTGATCTACGACCTGAAGCCCGAGACCTTCTACACGCTCGTACAGCAGGCTGCCGACGATGCCCGCCGTGAGGGTGCCGACTATGTGGTGCTCATATCGCACGTCGGCGAGGAAACGCAGTCAATGGGCTTTGACTCCCACCGCCTGATTGGTGCCACAAAGGGCATTGACGTTGTACTCGACGGACACAGCCATAACACCATTGCCCACGATAGAGTAGACAACCTTGCAGGCACGCCTGTGGGCATCACCCAGACCGGTACGCAGTTTGCCAACATCGGAAAACTGCTCATTACGAGCGACGGACGCTTGCAGACGTCGCTGATTCCTATCGATGAGGTACTGTATGAGAACGCGCAGGTAACGGCTTCGACAGACAGCATCAAGCGGCTGATGAACCAGATTGTCAACCGTACCGTCTGCACCAGCGATTACGACCTCGTAGTAACCGACGAAGCAGGGCAGATGCTGGTGCGCAAGGCCGAGACCAATGCCGGCGACCTGGTAGCCGACGCCTACCGGCACGCGCTGGGCACAGACATTGCATTCGAGAACGGCGGTGGCATTCGCAACGACGTCAGGGCCGGCACCATCACCTATGGCCACGTTACGGCCCTGTCGCCCTACGATCAGCATCTGGTCAAACTGGAGGCTACGGGAGCCACCATTCTTGACATGCTCAAGAAGTGTACTGCCATTACGCCTGATTTCGACGGAAACTTCCCGCAGTGTTCAGGCATACGCTACGTCATACATACGGGCAGCCATACCGTCAGCGACGTGAAGTTTCTCGACGCTGCCACTGGCGACTACGCCGACATTGAGCCCGACCGCAAATATACGGTTGCAGTAACCACCTACTACAAAGGCGGCGGTTTCTACGATGCGCTGAAGGGTTGTCGTGTCCTCAAAGAGGGCAGTGACCTCTGCCGCGATATCATTGCTGACTATATGGAGAAGGTCCTGCACGGCACGACTGGCGCAACCTATTCCAAGCCTCAGGGACGCATTACCATTGTCGACGACTGAATTAAGAAGTAATGCTGCTGCAATCCGGGCGTGCCCACGGTCGTGTATTTGTGACCCAAGAAAAAACATGCTGAAAACGTTGGCTATGTGAAAACAATTTGCTACCTTTGCACCCGATTTTGCAAGCAGAATGATACAAACAGATACAAATATGAATAAAATCGTCAGAAAAGAACAGTTTTCAGAGAAGGTTTTCCTTTTCGAGATTGAGGCTCCATTGATTGCCAAAAGCCGCAAGGCGGGCAACTTTGTCATCGTCCGCGTCGACAAGAAGGGCGAGCGCATGCCCCTGACCATTGCTGGTGCCGACATTGAGCGTGGCACCATCACGCTGGTGGTTCAGATGGTGGGTCTGTCAAGCAAGAAGCTCTGTGCCCTCAGCGAGGGCGAGTACATTGCCGACGTGGTTGGCCCGTTGGGCAACCCCACCCACATCGAGAAGTACGGCACGGTGGTCTGCGCTGGCGGCGGCTTGGGCGTGGCGCCGATGCTGCCCATCATCCAGGCTCTGAAGAAGGCGGGCAACCGCGTGCTGTCAGTCATGGCTGGTCGTTCGAAGGACTTGATTATATTAGAAAATAAGGTACGCGAGAGTTCTGATGAGGTCATCATCATGACCGACGACGGCTCATACGGTGAGAAGGGCGTGGTGACCGTCGGCATCGAGAAGTTTATTGAGCAGGAGCACGTCGACAAGGTGTTTGCCATCGGTCCTCCCATCATGATGAAGTTCTCGAACCTGACGGCGCAGAAGCACAACATTCCCTGCGAGGTCTCGCTGAACACCATCATGGTCGACGGTACGGGTATGTGCGGCGCCTGCCGACTGACCATTGGCGGCAAGACGAAGTTCGTCTGCATCGACGGTCCTGAGTTCGACGGCGCACTCGTCGACTGGGACGAGATGTTCAAGCGCATGGGCACGTTCAAGCGCGCCGAGCAGGAAGAGCTGGAGCACTACGAGGAGCACTTGATGGCCAGTGCCACCGTGACTGAGGCTTCTCCCTCGGGAACCACCGACATCGTCATGGACAACGACCCCACAAACGATACCATCGACGTGCTGACCGACAAGAAAGCCACTTGGCGCCAGGAGCTTCGCACGGCCACGAAGCCCAAGGAGCGCATGCAGATAGAGCGCGTGGTGATGCCCGAGCTCGACCCCGTCTATCGCGCCACAACCCGCACAGAGGAAGTGAATATCGGCCTGACCAAGGAGATGGCCATGCAGGAGGCCAAGCGCTGTCTGGACTGCCCCAAGCCGTCGTGCATCGAGGGCTGCCCCGTGAGCATCGACATCCCCTCGTTCATCAAGAACATCGAGCGAGGACAGTTCCTCGCAGCCGCCAAGGTGCTGAAGAACACGTCGTCGCTGCCTGCCGTATGCGGTCGCGTCTGCCCGCAGGAGAAGCAGTGCGAGAGCAAGTGCGTCCACCTGAAGAGTGGCGGCAAGGCCGTCGCCATCGGCTATCTGGAGCGCTTCGCCGCCGACTATGAGCGCGAGAGCGGCAACATCAGCCTGCCCGAGATTGCGCCCTCGAACGGCATCAAGGTGGCCGTCGTGGGCTCTGGTCCTGCCGGCCTCAGCTTTGCTGGCGACATGGTGAAGAAGGGGTACGACGTCTACGTCTTCGAGGCGCTTCACGAGATTGGCGGTGTGCTGAAATATGGTATTCCCGAGTTCCGTCTGCCCAACAAGATTGTCGACGTTGAAATCGAGAATCTGGCCAAGATGGGTGTCCACTTCCAGACCGACGTCATCGTTGGTAAAACTATTAGTGTTGAGCAACTTGAGAAGGATGGCTTCAAGGGAATCTTCGTGGGTTCAGGAGCCGGTCTGCCCAACTTCATGAACATCCCGGGCGAGAACGCCATCAACATCATGTCGTCGAACGAATACCTGACGCGCGTGAACCTGATGGACGCTGCCAACCCAACGACCGATACGCCTATCAACTTCGGTAAGAACGTGCTCGTGGTCGGCGGTGGTAATACTGCTATGGACTCCTGCCGCACCGCCAAGCGACTGGGCGGCAACGTCACGCTGGTCTACCGCCGCTCGGAACAGGAGATGCCCGCCCGACTGGAAGAGGTGAAGCACGCCAAGGAGGAAGGCATCAACTTCCTGACGCTGCACAACCCCATCGAGTATATTGCCGACGAGCAGGGTGCCGTCTGCAAGGCCGTATTGCAGGTAATGGAGCTGGGCGAGCCTGACGCCAGTGGCCGCCGCTCGCCTGTGCCCGTTGAGGGCAAGACGGTGACGCTCGACGTCGATCAGGTCATCGTGGCCGTCGGCGTGAGTCCCAACCCGCTGGTGCCGAAGTCTATCCAAGGACTGGAGCTTGGCCGCAAGAATACGATAGCCGTCAACGAGGGCATGCAGTCCTCGCGCCTGGAAATCTTTGCCGGAGGCGACATCGTGCGCGGCGGCGCTACCGTTATTCTGGCTATGGGCGACGGCCGTCGTGCTGCCCAGAACATGGACGAATTTCTTAAGAAATAATGAACGGACTTTATACCATTGTACTGCTCATACTAAGCAACATCTTCATGACGCTTGCTTGGTATGGGCATCTTAAATTGTCGGAGTCGGGTGTCAGCAACAACTGGCCGCTGCTCGGCGTGATCGTGTTCTCGTGGGGCATCGCCTTCTTCGAGTACTGCTGTCAGGTGCCCGCCAACCGACTGGGATTCATCGGCAACGGCGGTCCCTTCACGCTGGTCCAGCTGAAGGTGGTCCAGGAGTGCATCTCGCTGGCCGTCTTTGCCGTCATTGCCAACATCATGTTTCAGGGGCAGAGCCTGCACTGGAACCACATTCTGGCCTTCCTCTTCATCATCCTTGCCGTCTATCTCGTGTTTATGAAATGACGGAGCAGGAACAGCTGTTCAAGCGGCTCAACGAGCGGTTCGTACGGGCCTTCGCCACCTATCGGCTGTTAGAGGACGATGACTATGTGCTGATTGGCCTTTCGGGTGGTAAGGACTCGCTGCTGCTGACGGAACTGTTGGCCAGACGCGCACGCATCCTTCACCCGCGCTTTCGTGTAGAGGCCGTTCATGTGCGTATGGAGAACATCCGCTACGAGACCTCGGCCGATTACCTGCAGCAGTTCTGCTCGTCGCTCGACGTCCCCTTCCATCTCGTCACCACCCGCTTCGAAACCCTCCAGCCTGCCGCCACCGCGGACGTTCGCTGTGCTGCGCCTCCGCAGCAGCCCTACCCTCAAAAAGCCAAGCCCCCCTGCTTTCTCTGCTCCTGGCACCGCCGCAAGCAGCTGTTCAACCTGGCCCAGCAACTGGGCTGCAACAAGATTGCACTGGGCCACCATCGCGACGACATTATCCATACAACGCTGATGAACCTGACGTACCAAGGCCGCTTCGGCACGATGCCCGCACTGTTGCGTATGCGCAAGATGCCGCTCGCAATCATACGGCCGCTCTGCCTCATCGACGAGGCCGACATCAGGCGCTATGCTGAACTCAGCGGCTACCAGAAGCTGGTGAAGCTCTGTCCCCACGAGCACGACACCAACCGCACGGCCATTGCCGACCTCTACAACCGCATCGAGCAGATGAATCCCGAGGCCCGCTATTCCATCTGGAGAGCGCTGGAGCAAGAGGGGAAATTGACCGAAGAGTATTAAAAACATATAATTCTTAGGGCCGGATTCACGATTATTTGATTTTTCTCCGTATCTTTGTAAATCAAAAACTTTTGAGACAATGAGAAAAATGAAGATAACAACCATATTATTAGCGGCCATGATGGCAATGCCGGTAATCGCCCAGAAGCGCAAAGCCCCTGTCAGGAAGAAGGTTGTGCCCGTTGTGGTAGAACTGTCAAGAGAGGAGCAGTTGTTTGAGGATATGCTTGAGGCAACCCAGCAGATTATGTTCATCGACAGCGTCGTGGTCGACAAGCAGAGCTTTCTGGGGTCATACCGCTTGAATGCTGAGGCGGGCACTGTCACCGGCTACAACAGCTTCTTCAGGAGCGAGGACCAGCCCTACTCGACCGTCTACGTCAACCAGCTTGGCAACAAGTGCTGGTTTGCACAGAACGGACGGCTCTACACGGCCGACCTGCTTGGCAACACGTGGAGCGAGCCGGCACCGCTTGAGGGACTCGGACAATACCAGCGCACCAACTATCCGTTTATGATGTCGGATGGTACCACGCTCTACTTTGCCGCCATCAGCGACGAAGGGCTGGGCGGACTCGACATCTATGTGTCGCGCTACGACTCTGAGACAGGAAAATACCTGCTCGCCGAGAACATCGGACTGCCCTTCAACTCGAGCGCCAACGACTATATGTACGCCATCGACGAGATGAACGGCATCGGCTACTTTGCCACCGACCGCCGCCAGCCTGAAGGGAAGGTGTGCATCTATACCTTTATTCCCAACCAGAAGCGCATCACTTACTCGACTGACGAACTCGACAAGGCGGCCATCAGGAGCAGGGCCAAGATTGAGCGAATTGCCGATACCTGGGGCGACGGGGAATTGCGAACGGAAACACTCGACCGACTGAACAATGCCGGCAGACGCCCCAAGGAGGAGAAGAAGAAACAGCCTGAATTCACGTTTATCATCAACGACGATATTGTCTACAACAGCTTGTCTGACTTTCAGGATGCCGACAACAGCAAGCGCATTGCAAACCTGATGAAGATGCGCAAGTCGTACGACGAGCTGGGAAGCAATCTGGAGAAAATGCGCATCTATTATGCCACAAAGGCCGACATTGCCGAGAGAAGCAATATGCAAGCCGAGATTCTTGGCTGCGAACAGGAATACTACCAGCTGGAGAGCGACATACGACAGCTGGAGAAAATCATACGCTACGCTGAGATAAAAGCTATAAACCAATAAAACAAAACAAGCCCTATGACAACAAAAAGAACCTTCCCGGAATCTGAACTGATCATCAATAATGACGGTTCGTGCTTCCACCTGCACCTGAAGCCTGAGCAGCTGGCCGACCGCGTCATCCTCGTCGGCGACCCTGCCCGCGTAAATACCGTAGCCGACCACTTCGACTCTCGCGAGTGCGAGGTCAGCAGCCGCGAGTTCCACACCATAACCGGTATGTACAAAGGCAAGCGTATCACTTGCCAAAGTCACGGCATCGGCTGCGACAACATCGACATCGTGGCCAACGAGCTCGACACGCTGGCCAACATTGACTACACCACGCGTGAGGAAAAAGACGAGCACCGCACGCTCACGATGGTGCGCATCGGTACCTGCGGCGGTCTTCAGCCTTTCACGCCGACAGGCTGCTTTGTGGCCTCGGTCAAGAGCATCGGCTTCGACGGCCTGCTGAACTATTATGCGGGCCGCAATGTCGTCTGCGACATCCCGATGGAAAGAGCGTTCATGGAGCACATGAAGTGGGACCCCGTCAAGGGCAATCCCTATGTCGCTGTGGCCGACGAAGAGCTCATCGAACAGATTGCACAGGACGATATGGTTCGTGGCTACACCATCTCGTGCGGCGGCTTCTACGGCCCGCAGGGTCGCGTGCTTCGTGCCGACATTGCCGACCCACAACAGAACGAGAAGATTGAGGCGTTCGAGTATGAGGGCATGAAAATCTGCAACTTCGAGATGGAGAGTTCGGCCCTCGCCGGCATGGCCTCATTGCTCGGCCATCGCGCCATGACCTGCTGCATGGTCATCGCCAACCGCTACGCGCAGAAGATGAACACAGAGTATAAGAACTCCATCGACACGCTCATTGAGAAAGTCCTCGACCGTATTTAACCAAAACTATTTTATACCATTATGGATCCAATTACACTTTACACACTTATCGTGGTAGCTGTGCTGCTGCTTGTCCTCTTCGTCTTCATTTCTTACGTCAAGGCGCCGCCTTCGTTTGCTTACATCATTTCAGGTCTGTCATCCCAGCCCCGTGTGCTTATCGGTAAGGGTGGATTCCGTGTACCGTTCCTCGAGCGTCTCGATAAGGTATATCTCGGACAGATTACCGTTGACATCAAAACGGAAGAAAGCGTACCTACCAACGACTTCATTAACGTCGACGTAGACGCTGTGGCTAAGATTCGCGTGACACCTAATAACGAAGGTACACGACTGGCTGCCAAGAACTTCCTGAATATGATGCCTGATGAGATAGCCACACAATTGCAGGACTCGCTTCAAGGTAATATGCGTGAAATCATTGGTACGCTCGACCTGCGTTCGCTCAATACCGACCGCGACGGTTTCTCTGACCAGGTGATGCAGAAGGCACAGCCCGATATGGCCAAGCTGGGCATTGAGATTATCTCGTGCAACATCCAGAACGTCACCGACCGCGAGGGACTCATCAAGGACCTCGGTGCCGACAATACGGCCAAGATTAAGAAGGATGCCGCCATCAACCGCGCCGTTGCAGAGCGCGACGTGAAGATTGAGGTGTCGAAGGCCGACAAGGAGGCCAACGATGCCCGCGTAGATGCTGATACAGCTATCGCCGTCAAGAACAACGACCTGGCCCTGAAACGTGCAGCACTGAAGCGTGAGGCCGACACCGCTCAGGCTGATGCCGATGCCGCATACGCCATTCAGCAGCAGGAGCAGCAGAAGACTATCAACATCAAGACCGTCGAGGCCGAGATTGAGAAGACCAAGCGTGAGCAGATTCTCTCGAAGGAACAGATTGAAATCAAGATGAACCAACTGGCCGCAGAGGTCGAGAAGCAGGCTGATGCTGATAAATATAAGGTTGAAATCGACGCTCAGGCCGACCTCGAACAGCGCAAGCGTGTGGCTGAGGCTCAGAAGTACGAAGCTGAGCAGCGCGCTCTGGCTCAGAACGCCGAGTCTGATGCTGCCCGCTACCGTCTGGAGCAGGAGGCAATCGGTATCAAGGCTAAGGGTGAAGCCGAGGCTTACGCCATCCAGAAGAAGGGTGAGGCTGAGGCTCTCGCAATGGACAAGAAGGCCGAGGCCTACAAGAAGTACAACAATGCCGCTGTAGCTCAGATGATGATCGAGATTCTTCCGCAGATTGTCGAGAACGTCGCCAAGCCCATCTCGGCCATCAAGGATGTCAACATCTACAGCGCCGACGGCGGTGGTGTCAGCTCGCTCAGCGGCAATGTCCCTGTTGCCATCAAGCAGGCCTTCGACGTGCTCAAGTCGGCAACTGGCGTCGATATGGCCGACATCATGAAGGCCGGCAGCATCGAGGCCGTCACCACGCGCAACGTCAACCTCAACGACAAGGCAGCCGAGGCCCTCTCAGGCATCGTAAAAGACAAAAAGTAGTAAATGAACATCCTCAACAACGACACCATCTGCGCCCCCGCCACCGCTGCCGGGGGCGCACTTGCCATTATCCGCGTCAGCGGCCCCAACGCTCTCCCCATCGTCAGCACCCTCTGCCCTCTATGCTGCGAAACCGTCGCAGCCAACACCACCCACTTCACCCGTCTTGTCGAGTATGATGCTGTATCACAGCATCCCCACCCCATCGACGAAGCCCTCATCACCACCTTCCGCGCCCCACACAGCTACACCGGCGAAGACAGCGTAGAAATCTCCTGTCACGGCTCCCGATACATCATCAACAAGATTCTGGAACTCCTCATCCAGCAAGGCTGCCGAATGGCCCGCCCGGGAGAGTTCACCCAGCGTGCCTACATCAACGGCAAGCTCGACCTCAGTCAGGCCGAAGCCGTAGCCGACCTCATCGCTTCTACCAACCAGACTACCCATCGCCTCGCCATGAGCCAGCTGCGCGGTGGCGTCTCAACAGAACTCTCCGACCTGCGCGAACAGCTCCTAAAGCTCACCTCCCTGCTCGAACTGGAACTCGACTTCTCCGACCATGAAGACCTCGAATTTGCCGACCGCAGCGAACTCCAGCAGCTCACCCAGCGCATCGATGCTCACATCACCCGACTGGCCGACTCCTTCCACGTTGGCAATGCCTTGAAAAACGGCATTCCCGTCGCCATCATCGGCGCCCCCAACGTAGGCAAGTCAACCCTGCTCAACGCCCTCCTCGGCGAAGAGCGCGCAATCGTCAGCGACATACAAGGCACCACCCGCGATGCCATCGAAGACACCATTAACCTCGGAGGCATCACCTTCCGCTTCATCGATACCGCAGGCATACGCCACACCAGTGACACCATCGAGAACCTCGGCATCGAGCGCTCCATAGCCGCTGTCCAGCGCGCCCAGATTATCCTGATGATGACAGAGCCCGGAGTCCCCTACCCCGACATCCCCATTCGCGACGACCAGACCGTCATCCGCATCGTCAACAAGATAGAAGATTTCCAGGCCAAATACGGCGTAGGTCTCGACCGTCTGCGCCAGCGTCTCATCGACTCCGTCCCCAAAGCCTCCGACACAGACGTCATCATCACCAACGCCCGCCATTACGAAGCCCTCATCCTCGCTCATACCCACCTCCAGCGCGTCCTCAGCGGCCTCCACAACAACCTCAGCGGCGACCTCCTCGCCGAAGACCTCCGACTCACCCTCGACGCCCTCGCTGAAATCACCGGTGCTCAAATTACCACCAACGAAGTCTTAAATAACATCTTTTCCCACTTTTGCGTGGGCAAGTGATTGATTATCAACAACTTAGAACAATTTGAATAAATTATTACTAAAGCTCTCATTTTGAGGGCTTTTGTTGTGTTAAGTGTTCTTAATTGCTCTTTGTTATTCCAAGTTATTTTAGCTATTTTTGTACCCTATTTCTACCCCGAG
>JAEEGJ010007475.1_pt1 | contig 31267 bp, 33 predicted proteins | sample 8958761 | NCBI WGS metagenome assembly JAEEGJ01 (sample SAMN16246546, study PRJNA631951) | gut metagenome | biome: gut microbiome; feature: rumen; material: RS-attached | host: Bos | place: Iran: Karaj | collected 2018-10
ATTAGGATTATTATTTTCAATATCACCGAGTTCATCGATTACAAAGCTGGGTACAAATACATAACTATATTCTTCACATAGTTCATCAAGAAGTGTATGTCGTTCAATCAAGGCCGATGTATCCATAATCACCGCCTTCTCTCCACGTAAAAACATCTCGCATTGCTCATCACTCAAGTGAAACCACTCGCAATACATTTTTGCATAATGTTTAACTGTCTTAAAACTGGTCGGTCCTCCTATCTTTTCAGCTCTCGATAGAATTGATTTGTTGATTCTCTTTTCTTTAGCCAACTGAGTAATGGTTAAACCATTTTTTTCTCTTAATTGGATCATTCGTTTTCTTAAAAAGTCCGTTTTCATCTGATCATTCATGTTGTATCTCCCTACAAAATCAACGTCGTTATCAAATCACCATCTCTTGGGTCCATTGTTATAATTTTTTCTTCCGCCATTGCCTCTATCAAACTTTTTCTTTGACGGACCATTTTCAAGGAATGAATTATAATGGTCCATTGCCGTCTTCCCGTTAATATCAACTATTTTTTCATCAGCATGATGCTCTACAAGTATATCTCTACATCTAATGTTCCCATTCATACAAGCCTTCATCAATGCAGTATATCCATTGCCGTCCTGCTGATTAATACTAATTCTTTCATCTTCGCAGAACAGCTTTACCATAGCATCACGGCCATCGTATGAAGCAACCATTAATGGCATATTTCCTTCATTCTTCTGCCGCAAATATCCCGAATCATGCGGATTCCTACTTCCAACATTGGGATTTGCCTTACATTCCTTAAGTAGAAATATTACCATATCTATGTCATTTATCTGAACAGCATGTGTAAGTGGAGGAAAATATCTTCTACTGTTATCTCGCTCATCTACATCTGCACCACTGCTTATTAACCACTTGATTTTAGCTTTGCGTTGATCAAATGATACTCTCCTATTTCTTACAACAGACACAATCAGTGTATTTCCATCTCTGAGATAACCATTAGCCTCTTCTCTAGTAGGTTTTTCTATTCCCTCATATGAATCCAAAAACAAAGAATCAAAATATTCCATGCGATCCATATTTAAGATTTCCTGTCTGCTTTTTATATAATCACGCAGATGAATCGCCGTTACATACTCATCTTCCTTTAAATATGCTGAAAAATCAGTATCTTCAGTTATAATGTCAACCTTAGAAGAATACTTTACGGCCGCTTCCTTAGCTATGCTTATAATTTTGTTATCATTAGTTTCATGTTGTGGTCCATTATAATCCATGGAGATTACTTTATCGCCATAACCGATTCCACGTATTATCTCCCATGCTTTCTTAGCTATAGTGGTATTGCTATTATGATTTTTGTTATAGTCAAGTTCATCGACTACCACTTTGGGAATAATAACTTTGTCATATTCCTTATTCAATTCATCAATCAGCTGAGAGTTCTTTAATAAGGCAGAAGTGTCTGGGATAGCAATTCTAGTTCCTCGCATAAACTGTTCAATCTGCTTATCCGTCATACCAAACGCTTTACAATACTTATTCGCCATATCAATAAGCGTTTTTTCGCTTGTGTTTCCTGATTCCAGCCTTGAAATAGATGATTTATTAGGAACTATACCATTATCAAAGACAGACAGTTTCTTTGCCATCTCATCCATCGTACAGTCATGACTTTCTCGAAGTTCCTTTAACTTTACACAAAGAAATGTGATATCCGTATTTTTTCCCATAATACTTCTCCTTTAACAATTCATTCTCTTACTAACACACTCATTATATATCACGTTGCATTTTTTTGCAATATTTTCACTGTTTTTGCAACTATTTTTTTATACCTGCAACATTAAAAATTTTAATCCCTATATTCGCAACTAAACAAGAAAAAATGCAACTTCTGGCGGCCAATAATTCTTGACCGCCAGTCAATTTCAAAAGAGCATTACATTAGTCTTTCACAGTAATAACTCTAGGCCAGTTTTTCATGCTTTATCATTTTAGTCATCAACCAATGGACAACTTGATGTGCATTCAGGATAATTCCCGCCACATGAAACACAACAATCCGGCATGTCATCATCATTATCTGCACAGTAAGGACAATAGTACTCATCTTCGCTGATTTTTCTCATTCTTCTCCCGCATTCAGGACACATTGTAAATCTACTCATTATTTTTCCTCCGTAATTTAAGAATTATACCTGCGTGCTACATTCTTTCTCTTCCTGTCAAATTGTATTCGGCAGGAAGTTATTTTCTCTATCTAGTTTATCACCTCCCCCCTCAATATACCGTTGTCCACAAATCTTACGATACTTACACCCAATCAACCTGCTTTCTTTATGTTAAATATACGTCTTAACCAGTTCCATCTAGTCTTACTTACATCAACAAATTTTTCTTTCTCAACTGAATCTTTCTTAGCAGATGCATCCTCAAGAAGAACCTTAAGTGTTGCAAAATCAGTTTTATAACTTTCTACATTCAACTTTCCTAAGTACTCTTCCTTAATTGCTGCTGCTCTCACAGTTCGATATATCCTGATCATCTCATTATAATCCAAACTCATGTCGCTATGCTGCTTTTCTATAATGGAGTTTATCTGACTTATAAAACATGTCGTAATCTTCTCGCATCTATTCTCAATCTCTACCATAGCATTTGTGAAAACCACCAAACTGTTAATTAAAACATTCTCAAATCCGTTTGCCGAGAGTACCTTTTTCAATAATTCTTCTTTCAACTTCATTTTATCTTCAATGTTACAATCCGGTATACAATGCTCGCCCTTTCTATAGTAAACACCATCTTCTCTAATATATACATTTTTGGAAGAGTTTTTTATTTCAACTATTGTAATCATTTGCGATGTTATAATCACCGCATCTAATTTTGTTCTCTCATCACCATTTTTCAAATCTACATTCTCAAGAATTAATTTTGGTGTATCTATATCTTCCAATGTTTTAAATACTCTCCCCTCCCCTCTTCTTCTAGATATTTCCGCTTTTATACAATTACTAAGTTTTTTTGATCCATCCATAAAATTTCTTAATTCCTCATTTGCTACATTGCCACATTCATTATTAAGCTGCTCCAGATGCCTTTCCACATCCCATATTTTCAGATTTGCTGCAGAGTTCCAGTCTAAATTAAAGGTGAGTGCTGCAATTTCTTGCTGAAGTGCTAACATTTCGGTAAAAACTTCCTCCTTATAATACTTTTCTTTTCCAAAAGACTTCATTGATGCTACTAATTCGTTTACTCGATTCATTTCCATATTGTTTTCCTCCTGTTTGATAAGTATTTTTTGTTTCTTTGTGAGTTCATTATATCATCCGTCTTTTATCATATGGTGTGCTGGCAGCACAATAATCGACCTAAAAACTAAAAGATTTAAAAAGCCAAAATCTACAATTTCACACCTAGTAGAACTGTTCTCAACAAAAAAGCACCATGTCCTTAATTGACATGATGCCTAAAGATTTTCTTATTGTAATATAACGGTTAATGAATCATTTCAAAAGTTTCAACAAATAATCCATAGTTTCAACATTTCCCGGATTATAATGAATAGTACTATTTTCTGTATTTATAGCGGACATTATCTTCTCTGCAAGCATATCCCCTGTCTCATCATTACACGCTTCTAAAAGTCTTCCTTGCCGTATTGAACAAGCTTTTTTTATGTTCTCATTTTGTTCCGATGATCGGAAATCGCCATTAGATGACATTAGTATGGCTGGAATATTTAGGTATAGGATCTCACTTATCGTGTTTCTTCCTGCTCTACACAGTATTATCTTAGCAGTATCATACATCTCTTGTGGCAAAGCATATTCCGAAAGGATTCTGACATTCTTGGGTAAAGAGATGCTTTTTATTGCTTTAGCAACTGTATCATCATTGCAATATATTATAAAGGTCTCATTTATAAGACATCTGGCAGTTTCCAAAATTCTTTTTGCCATTTCAATGGTCGAATTCCAAAAATTTTCTGAGGAATTACTGCTCCCTCCACCTAAAATGCAAACGACATTGGTCTTTTCTTTTGTGACTGTTTCTAACACATCTTTTCGCAGGATTGTATTTGTTTTGATCACATTGCATCCGCATGTATCTTTAGGAATTATGATAGAGTCCTTATCTATCCCGTGAACCACAGCTGATCCGGCTGATAAATAGTGCTTGCAGAAGAAATTCATTGACGAAACTGGATTTGCCGGATTATAAAGATCTGCCGGATTCAGTAGTGAAACAACCTTGTTCCTAGGATATACCGATACCAAAGTACTCGTAAATAACGGTTCTCCATCTACTATAACCAGATCCGGCGACTCCTGACATATCAATTTAATTAACTTCTCACTTGTCCTGCATACAGGATTAAGTCCAATGGATGTTATATGATAGGTATCAGGTTGCTCACACATGATTAAGTCTATATTATGTCTGCTTAACGCTTTTACTCCCTGAAGATAAGAATATGCCTTAACTTCATATCCCAGTTCTTTAAAAGACGAAAGAATGCTTACCCCAGACATGACTCTTCCTAGGCCTGGAAATCCTCTAAATACTCCATATATTTTCATGATCAAAATCCTAACCTTCCTATGAGATCTTCTGGTGTCACACGGGTTATCTGAAACATATCATTGATATAGTTATTCCCACCTATTGAGACAGAAAACGCATTTTTATAATATCGAGCTACTTTTTCCTTTATAAAAAGATTATAACTCCCGTATGGGTAGCAAAAGGAATCTATCTCTCCATATTTTGACAGCTGATCCTTTGAGTCACTGAGCGTCTTCTCGAGTTCATGCTCAGAAAGCTGGAGCAAGTTGATATGCGCTATGCCATGTGAACCAATCTCCCATCCATTTTGAACCAAACTTACAAGCATCTCATCATTAAGATGATTCCTCTTCTTTACATCTTTGTGATTCCATGCATTATCCTGCCCGATCAAGTCAGGACAAATATAAACTGTGGCTGTATATCCGAACTTTTTTAATACCGGTAGAGCATATTTGTATACGCCTTCATACCCGTCATCAAAAGTACAGATAATCATACGGTCTGAACAAGGATTATCAAAGAACCTTCTTACAGAACACAACTCTAAACCTGTGTCATATATTTTCTTAACTAATTTTTCAAACCCTTCTGCTCCATAATCAACTCCTGAATAATCGTGATCAATATCATGAAACATTACTGCCAAGCATGAATCCATCCCAATATTAATGCAAGGTGACTTTCTATCTCCTAATACTATTTTCCATTGGTCTATGACTATATTTTTTCTGACATATCTTGAAAGTTTTTTTCTAATCTCTGATTTATCATTTTTAGAATAAGTCCTTACAATATATTCATAAATTGAGCCAGCCATTTCATCAGGATTTAAGGATTTAATTATATGATCTGGGAAATCGTCTGATATAACCTCTGCTATATATCCCGTATTTGATATAAGAATATCTTTACCAATACATAAAGCTTCAGCAACTGAATTTCCAAAACCTTCAAACGGAGAAGTCTGTATGTATACATCGGCCCGACTCATCTGTTCTTCAAACGCAGGACGGTCCAAATATCCACAAAAAACGACGTTTTCTTTTATATTACAGGCTTCTATCAGTTTATCATACGCGGCCTTGATGTCACTATCAATTTTTCCATACAGATAAAGAACATCGTTTCTACCATTATCATGAATCAGTTTTGAGAACGCTTCAAGTAGATTTGATATGCCCTTCTTTTCTCCAAGATAAGCGGCTCCAGTAACAAATGCAATTCCTTCATCCACATCAGCCTTTATTTCATTTGAATAATCTCCAGACATATCATAGTAGTTCGGAATAACATAGTACTTACATTTAGAGTTTGAGTTCATAGTCTTGGCTTTGCTGTTTAACTCGTTTGATAATCCAATAACTGCTGAAGCATACTTTAATGCTTCAGAATTATAAAAGCTCAATTCCATATTACCAGAAGATAAGTTTATCTCGCTGCCACAAAGAACAATATATAGAGGAATTTTCAATTCTCTACATATCAACATAGACTGATATGCTGTCTTTCCGCCTCCACAGGAAACGCATAAATCAACAGCCCCTTTATATCTGCTACTTATTGACTTCAGCATATAGGAAGTACGAATTTTGTTACCTAGATAAGGATCATATCCACCATCAATAACCTTTATATCGTTCGGATTCAGTAAGACTTCCACAAATACCTCGTGTCCTAACTCTTCATATATAGTTTTAAGCTGATTACAGTGAAATGCAAGCCCTCCAGCATTTAACCCATTTTCGGACGTACTTAATAATATCTTCATAGTTGTCACCTTTTTATACACGTATTGAAGCTTTGCCATAATTCAGAGATAACTTCTCGTATCTCTTCTACAGTCATGCCTTTAATTGATACGGAATCTCTGCTAAATATGCATTTTTGTAATGAAAAGTCTGGCAACAGCCTAAGTTCTCCGTATTCACGACATCTGTCAATACTATGATCATAACATGGGGAATCCAACAGTTTGACTTTTCCACCACCTTCATATTCCCATGTGGTTATACCGCCAGCTGAAAACTCCGTTTTCGATATTGCCTGCTCCGACGCCTTCTTCTTTATATCTTCTATTATGCTTTCCGAAAAATTATTAAAGCTTTCTTCAATATAAGGAAGCAACTTCACTCGTTTCCCACTTTTAATAACATGTTCTATAACATCCGATATGTTACTAATCGTATCAGGGTATAGTACAAAGTTAAACGAATGCTTTACATTATTTCTTTCAAGTCTACCAATAGCATTTATCAATCCGCTTATTTGCATTCCAGTAATTCGTTTATACTCATCTTCATCAATAGCTGGAAAATGAAGTGTTACTAATGTTCTTGTTTTCCCAAGTCTTTCTGCTATTTCTTCATTAATTAAACTACCATTAGTTGCAAGTCCTATCTCATAATCAGTATTTGAATCCATCCATTCAATCATCTCAACTGTTCTGGGATTACTAAGCGGCTCACCACCGGAAAATCTGATTTCTTGAAATCCCATTCCGTTAATTGCTTCAGTAATCTTATAGAAATTATCAATTGAAAGTACGGACTTCTCATCTATTTTTTCTTGTCCTTCATTATGGCAGTATAGGCATCTATAGTTGCAACGATTAGTTGTAAGTATACGAAGTATTTTCCAAGTATCATCCATATTTATTCGCTCTCTCCTGTTGTATTAATGTTTTTAACCTCTTAATTATCTATCTGTTCCAGTAATCTGCTAAACCTGTCAATCACCATATCCGGTTTTTCAGAAATGAGAATTTTGTTTTCTTTGATAATCAAGTCGTTTATATATAGACAAGTCACCCCTATATTGTTATTTACGGAAAGAATTAACGGAAGTGAATCGCCTAAGACCAGTGTATGATCATCTATATAAAAAAGCGAACGGATGTCTCGCCCTGATTCACCACTAAATTCTAAATCTTCTATTGTTATCCTTCCATTACTTGAAATCTCATTTGGCACCAGTTCCGACTGCCTTATGTTCTCCGCTACACATTGTACTTTCAGTCCCGCTCTGGTAAATCCATCAAGTGTTTTTCCTAAATCTATAATCTCATCTTTTCCATAGGAACATAATTTCTTCAGTACAACAATCACCGATTTTATTTTATTAAGCTTTTCCATAACATTAACTATCGGCGGTCTATATAAATAATCTTCTAATTCCTTTATTCGCTTAAATTCTACTGTAATATATGCGTGCGCGTTAGTTGCAAATCTTTCTTTGTAATCTTCTTCACCTCTTAAGAAATCCACTTCATTAATATCATTACTGCAGCAATATCTTATTACCTTTTCACAAAGAAGGATCCCTACAGAATCCTTACTGCATTCCAGGTCAAAAGCAGTATTCCAGTCATGATAAATTCCGTTATGCAAAAAACCTAGCCTATATGCTTTTATTCCACTAGTATCTTTCAAAACAAACAATCGCAGTAAACCCATTTGAGCAAACTCACGGCATACTGAGTGTAGAAAAGATTCGCGCCTATAATCATAAAACACAGAAAGCTGCATGTGCCTAATCCATCTTTTTCTGTGTAATTCAACAATTTCATTTATGATCTCTTCAGAATAATCTTTGCAAACATAAAATTCATATTTACTGCTGTTTTGGGCAATCTGCCTCATTTTGTGTTTATAATTCTTTGAACGATTTCTATAATAATCCTCATATGGCAAACGGGTATCAACAACAAAGCTCTGACCTTGTTTAACTATATCCAGGTTATTGAATACAGTTATAGCCGTTTTAACTAATGTTTCAGTATTCTTATCATCTGTTCTAAGATTGCTCAAGCAAAACCTATCATACTTTTCCTTCTCTATTATTGTTCTGAAGATTAATGCCAAAGCCTCGGAATTATCAGAGCCTATATACCTATAGAAATCCGACCCATTCAATCCCAATTGTGTTAACGTTGTGATTCCATTTTGGGAAATGAGCATCAATGGAAGTATCACAACTATATCTTCATCATCTTCTACAACATATATACGTAACTTTTTATCTTCCCCGTAATTCTTCCACCATAAGTATAGCCATTTGTATAATGTAAACTGGTTACAGTGTCTTGTCATATCATTCCATTTGTAACCTAGTTCTTCAAATCCTTTATTATCTTGTATAATCCGTACTTTCATCTATAGCTCGCTATATACCTTTTCATATTTCTTATTTGTAAAAAACTCTGCCTCTTTTGATTTTTCTAAATCCCATGCCTGTTTATTCTGTTTTTTTGCATTAATTATCTCATGATCTTTGATATTCAAGACCTCAAAATTGTTGACGATTGCCCTATCAGACAATTTACCAATTTCTTCTGAATAGTCGGATGCATCCTCATAGGGAATATCATATTTCTTTCTCAGAGCAGATAAAAAATAGTATTGTTCCGAATTATATCTTGGACTGAAATTTTGTCCCATAATATCATCTTCCGGAATATACAGATCATTTTTGTATTTCCATTTCGTCATCTGGTCTACAGACTCAATTTCTATCCCGTCAAAATACATCCTAACATCATCTGTTAATCCGAAGCAAAACCAATCGGATACATGAAATACAAATGGTCTATAGCTATCCTTAAATAATAATTTCATTATGTTACATTGTTCGCCGACAACCAGTTTTTTCTTAAATATTTTCAATTCTTCCGTACTTTTCGGATATTTTCCATAATTCCGCACGATTCCATCTCCGCAAAGAATACAGTCAGAACGCATCTTTAGCGTGTACTCGGTATTAACTCTTTTTATCCCACCTTGTGTAGAAACCAACAATCGGTTTCTGTTATCATAATGCCTTGTACCATTGTTTTTATCAAAAAACGGAGCTCCTGGATCATCGTTAAAAACTATATCATCATAATCTAGTTTGGAAACATCCGTCCCTTTCCAAGTGGATATTATCACTCCTGCGCCAGGTAAAAAAGTCCTAACGCTTTCTATGGACATAGGTGTAAATTTATCATCAATTGCACCTTGAATAACAACAGAAATATCTTCGTATTTTATATTGTTATATCTTTCATCAAGTTTTTTCCCTTCTATAAAATAGGGAGATATAAAATCTCGTAAACAAATACTATCATCTTCTAACTTATCTTCTTTGCATAATGAAGGGTCTTTAATAGAAATGCATGTAACATCCTTTATCACAAAAAAGCTTCTTCTTTCCCCCGGATAATATGTGAGCAGTGTTCCTGAACTGTATTCTTTCCCCTGTACCCATAAAATCCCATCAAGTACCAGATAATGCTCTGTAGTATGCTTTCGAAATGAATAAAGTTCATTTTTCCTATTACATTTAAATATTTTTAATTCAAGCCATTCAGTATCTCTGGGTATAAATTCAGGAACTGACTGGTTCTTTTCGTTAATAAAACCGCTGATATTTTGTATCTTCATCTCTTCTATCTCCAAACCCTTCCTTACATTTTATTAATCACCAACACAGTTGCTCCAGTTGCTTTGGCAGCTTCAATTCCTACAGGAGAATCCTCAAAGATAACCGTATGTGTAGCATCAGTTTTAAAATGTTTCATTGCTAGATAAAAGCATTCCGGATCTGGTTTCTTCTTTCTAATATCTTACTGGGTAATAATATAATCAAAATAATCCTGATACCCAAAATAGCAAAGAATGTCCATAGTATTTTTTTTAGATGCCGTAGTCACAACAGCAATGTAATAATCTTCCTTTATTTTATCAATTATATTAAACAGGTGTTTGTTTATCCTGGCTTTGCCCAGATATTGTGTATATAATTCTTTCTTTTCCTTATGCACTTTCTCTATATTCTCTGTACCCTGCATTATCTCTGGCAGAAATTCTTTATAATTTCTCCCAAAACATTTGTTATCAAAGTATTCCCTTTCAAGAATGAATCCATATGACAACAAAGCATCTTTGTATGAACAGAAGTTGACCTCTCTTGTATCAAATAATGTCCCATCCAGATCGAATAGTGCCAGATATTCTTTCATAAGTATAAGATCCTTCCTTATAAATATTTTGCTATTTCGTTAATTATAATAATCAACTTCGAATAATATGCCGGCGCTCTTTCCGGTTCTTTCATCAACTTATATGGTAAAAGTCGCAACCAGTGTATAATTTCATGAATATATATGCTTCTTACTGTCTTATTACTAAAATTGTTCAGAAGATACTTCCTATACCAATCATACAATTCAGCATATATTCGTGAATGTGTATAAGAATAATCAATCTTATTCTCATGTACTGTAATATCCTTAGCTGTTCTTACAAACTCATACTCTCCATGTAGCGACTGTAAGAGTTTAGCATAATCCAGATTAGGTGAGTTAAGAATGTTTCCAGTATTCGGATCAATTATATAAAAACTCTCATCTCCTCGCTCGTCACGTGTACATATAATATTTTCAACAGTTAAATCCCCATGAATAACAGACATCTTCTCATCATAAAAAATCTCTTGCAGAAACTCTTCCGAAATAATGTCCTCATATTCTTTAATATTGTTGTATTTTTCTCCGTTTATAAAAAGAACATCATAACCCATAAGGTCTTTTATTACTGTTGACTCTCTTATCCTTTCCAGATTCTTAGCAACCTTTTCTGTAAAATATCTGCTTATAATCTCACCGTTTGCCTCGCACTTTTCTTTTGCATATATGGTATTCGAAAGCAAATCCAATAATTTCTTAAGAATATCCTGCGAATTAACCAACGGCATAGAATGTGCATATTCAAACAGGCCGACGGAATGACTTACATATGCCATGTCATAGAAACAGTAATCTCTGCCTTTATCTGTCTTCAAAATCTGTGGTAATGGAAGAATTTCTTTATTCTCTTCAATCCATCGGATTTGTTGATATAATTTTTCTGCATCAGATCCATCAGCATATTTTCTATAAAAAGTTGTTTCATTATCCATACAAAGAGAGGTCGTAGCATTAGAACCGCCAGGATAATCTCTTATTACCGTTATTCCCTTGTTAAATTCGACACTTTGTCCCACACTACCCTCCTCATCTGTCTATTATTGAAGTTTTTCCAGTCGAACATCATCTTGAGCCAACTTATACTCTTCAGGCGTTCCAAATGATATATGTTCATCCAATGGGAATGTACTTATTTTTTTATTCATTTTAACCAGTTCATTGTACAGCCCACTCACAAAAAATTCTTGATAGGCGCACGTCTCAAAATAGCGTTTGGCCGCATCTATAAAAATTTCCTTATTTCTAAAATAATATGCTCCGCAGATTGCTTCATTACTTACGACTTCCTTTTCTATCGTACCTGTTATGTTCCCTTTTTCATCAAAGTCAACATAACTGTATTTATCACAATCCGATCTAAATGTCAGTAAAGCTGCATCTGTCGTATTAAATTCAGATTTACCAATAAAATTATTAAAAGGCTGTGATATAAAAGCATGATCACAATCATTAAACAAAACTGGCTGCTCATCATATATGCTTTTAATTCCCTCCAAGCATGTAAGTACAGCTCCATTCAACACTTTAGGAAGGCTAATTATTTTCGCATCTGGGAAGTACTCAAGAATAATCTTGTCAATTTGATACCTTTTTATATGTTCTTCAAGAACGACAAATATGATATCTTCAACTTCCATAAACTTCTTAATTGACTGTACTGCCCAATAAAAGAATGGTTTCCCTTGGAGTTCTATCATTGGCTTTGGTAAATCATAACCATACTCAGAAAACCGTATCCCTCCTCCTGCCATCGGCATTATCAAATGTATTTTCCCCAATGTATTATTCCTTTCCTATTTTACTCAGTAAAGCACACTCATTTTCTATTACTCTTCTTAGTCCTTCATGCATATTTACTTCAGGCTGCCATCCATAAACCTGAAATGCATGGCTATTATCACACAAAGAATATTTATTTATCTCGTGCGTCAGCACCTCATTCTTTATGGGATAAGCTCCAGCGTAAAGATCTGGGTACGATCCCCAGTAATGAGCATCCTCTGCATATTTTGCCGGTATTTTTTTCCCCATTATCTCTGAAGCAATTTCATACATCTCATTCACTGAGTAGTTTCTGTTTGAAGAAACATTTACACAATCAAATCCCTTACCATCCTGAACAAGAATAGCCAATCTTACCAGATCATCCACATAAATATAATCTCGTCTTTGTTCGCCATTTGAATGAAATACTGGCTGGCGATCATAAAATAATTCTCTGATCATATATGCCACAAATGGAGGCTGTTTTCTTAGACAGTCAATATGTGGCCCGTAAACATTAGAAAAACGTAAGCATGTTACATTCATCCCGTATGTTTGGCAAAATGATTCACAAAACCTTTCAGCGACATATTTTGTATTAGGATAAATAAGTGTTGGTTTCCTGAAGTTATTTTCTTTCGTCGGAAACTCTGTTTCGTTTTCATACATAGCATTAGTACTAGCCAGTATAAACTTCTTAACCCCATATTTTCGGCAATTTTCCAAAAGGTTCACTGTTCCGGTTACATTAACATCAACCGCTTCCTGTGGATTGGATTGACAATCAGGCAACGGTGCTATACCTGCAATATTATAGACATAATCAATATTTCCATCCTGGAGCAGGTTTGCAATCCCTTCACGATCGCGTATGTCCATATTAATAATATCTTTAGCAAAACTATGATCATCAAACTCGAGATTGTCCATTTTCCCATAAGAAAAATTATCAATTAAGACTAAATCATCACCTTTTTTCCACAAAGCATAAGCAAGTTGTGACCCTATAAATCCTGCTGCTCCGGTAATCATTATTCTCATATGTTTTTCCTCCAATTTGAATTCATAATCTCCACAGGATAACTCCCGCTTCCCTAATTTCTTTTATGGGGAAAATACCCTTTACATCAATCAAAACTCTTTTCTCAGGATTAAATAATTGCATAACAGCTTGAACAGTCATCTTCTTAAAGCAATCATGAGCAACAGCTACTATTACACAATCCATCTCTTTAATTTCAGCCATATCTGACAAAGAAATACCATATTCTAAAAGTGCCGTCTCATTATTAACTTCCGGATCTGTTATAACAACATGTATCCCATTTTCTTTCAGCCTATTTATGACATCAATTACTTTACTATTGCGTATATCTCCGCAGTTTTCTTTAAATGTCACACCTAAAACCGCTACTTTGGCTTCCTGAGGGTTTATTCCATTCTGAATCATACATTCGATAGCTTTGTCAGCTATATATGTTCCCATTTCCTCATTAATCTTTCGTCCGTTCAAAATCAAAGGACTATGATAACCTAACCGTTCGGCTTCAAATGTAAAATAATATGGATCTACACCTATGCAATGTCCACCTACTAATCCCGGACGAAACCCTAGCGCATTCCATTTGGTATTCATACCATCTACCACTTCATTTGTATCAATTCCCATCTGGTTAAATACCATTGCTAATTCATTCATAAAAGCTATATTAATATCGCGCTGGCTATTTTCTGCTATTTTTACTGCCTCGGCAGTCTTTATATTTGAAACTACATAAGTACCTGCGTTAATTATCATCTCATAGACTTTTTTAACCTCTGCTAAAGACTCTTCATCCATTCCTGAAACTATCTTTACTATGTCTTCTAATTTATGCTTCTTGTCTCCTGGATTTATTCGTTCTGGGGAATAGCCAACTTTAAACTCGGTTCCACACCTTAACCCCGATTCTTTTTCAAGTATAGGAATACAAACATCTTCTGTGCATCCCGGATATACTGTAGACTCATACACGACTATTGACCCTTTTTTTAAGTTTCTGCCCACAATTTGAGATGCCGATTTAATAGCTGACAAATCTGGTTCATGGTTGCTATAAATCGGAGTTGGGACCGCGATTATTATAAAAGATCCTTCTGTAATGCTCTTTTCATCGGTTGTAAATTCTATATTCGATTCTACAAGCAGGCTACTACCAACTTCGTTTGTACAATCAATACCGGCTTTATATTTATCAATCTTTCTAACATCTAAATCAAAACCGATAACATTGACCTTTCGTGCGAATGAAACAGCCAGTGGTAGACCCACATATCCCAATCCTACTATCACTATTTTACTTTTCTTATCTATAAGGTCATTATATACTGTCATACTTCATATACCTACTTAATTAAACCATCCATTAGGAACCATTAGCTTTTTGCCTTTGTTTATACCCAATATAAACTCACACAAACAATCATCTATGTATTTCACATCCTCTTCCGAAACTCTCATATGTAAAGGTAGTGAAAGTACATGGTTACCAATATAATCAGCGTTAGGGCACGTCCCTTTCGCATATCGATACATAGAATACTCTGTATTTGGAGTATAATGAACACCGGGATGAATATCCTTGCTGTTTAGATATTCGATAAGTTCATCACGATTCGGAACAAGAAGCTGGAACAGATGCCAAGAAGGTATGCAATCCTCTAAGAATCTTGGAAACCTGATGTATTCATTAACAGCTGATAACCCGGAAACATAAGTTCCAACGAGTTTTCTTCTATAATTATTGTCTTCATCAAGATGTGGAAGCTGAGCCAGCGCGATTGCTGCCATAACAGCATTTCCATGATATTTATCTCCTACATACTCAACATCATATTTCCACTTATAGGTACCACCCTTTTCAGTTGATCTAGTGTATGTGTCTTTATTTATTCCTAACCATCCTTTTTTTCTAACAATATGATCACATTCTTCATCACGCATACACAACATTCCTGCATCGCCTGTAGGAAGATTTTTTACAGCTTGAAAAGAGTAAATTACAGCTTCTGCTTCAGCTCCGGGAGTTTTCCCATCTAGTTTAGTCCCCGCCATATGTGCCGCATCTAATATCAGCTTCAATCCGTAGGAATTACATAATTCAACTATTTTTTTATATCTCCCGGTATTGCCGCCCAAACCCACATACATTAATGCTTTTGTTCTGTTAGTAATTTTTTTCCGAATATCACCAGGGTCCAAGCAAAAAGTATCATCTACATCTGCAAAAACAGGTTTTAAACCATAGCGAAGAATAGCATGATTTGTGGAGATAAATGTAAGTGGAGTTGTAATTATCTCACTATCTTCTTCCCATCCATATTTATCCTTAAGAGTGGATACTGCAAGATTTAATGCAGCTGTTGCCGAATTAGTAAAATAGGCATTTGAAAATCCGGTATATTTTTTCCATTCGCTTTCAAATTCAGTTGTCTTATACCCCATTCCAGTCCAACCCTTTTCAAGGCATTGCCTAATCTGATCAAGACATGAATCTATATCATAAGTAGCACAGAACAATTGTATACTCAAAACTTTTTACCTCCGGGCAATCATTGAATCATATCATTCAAAATGTGATCATAATCATCTAAGAATCTGTCAATACTCAGCTTGTCAATATACTTATAGTCCACTTCTTTTTTTTCTTTAACCCAATCCCAGTCAATTGATTCAGGCTTTTCATAAACCTGAATATAGTCTGGATTATAAAATTCCTCTTTAAGAAACTCTTTATTGCTTGTCAGTATTTTTTTCCCGTAAGCAATTGCCTCCCACGGTCTGAGAGTATAATTCTTTTTCTTCCCGTGACAAATTTCCAAAAGACAGTTTGTTCCCTGAATTCTCTTTACATAATCAATGTATGGTATATATGTCGAATTAGCTAATTCAGGATATTCCGCTTTAATATCTTGAGGAAGCTTCGGAACATTAAAATCACACTTTACTCCTGCTTTTTTTGCTGCGTTATAAACTCCAAGCACTTCTCCATAACGATCTTTAGCTTTACCACAAAAATTTAAGTCTGATACAATACTTCCACCTTCAATCATATTATCTGGGAGAACAGAAAAAGCATCTCTATGAAATACTAATCCATACTCCTTTACATCATCAATATCATATGAAAAAATCACATCTGCAAACTCTTTTATATCCTTAAAATCGTTTGTTTCCTTAAGAACCCATTTTGCTAAATCAAACATGGTAAATGTTATCTTACAATTAGGAAAATGCTTCTTAAGATAATTCCGATACTTTTTTGAACATAAAGTAAATGCCCCCCAGAACATAAAAATTATTTCATCTTCTGAATCCTTGATCCCGGTACATGTCGAATACCATATGCTCTTGAATGGCGGTCGAATCTTTTTGATATTTGCTTTTTCTGAAAACCATAGATTACAAAGCCGTCTTAGAAATTTGTTACTAGTATGTATCGGGACAGGCTCTTCAAATTTGATTACCTGAACATTTTCCCGGTTAAAAAGATCATAATATGGATAATAGAAGAAATCTAAATCCGGCATATAAACTACGTAACGTTTCATCGTCTTCTCCTTGACTTTGTTATCTTTAACCTCCTTTTCTCTACAAAAGTTACAATTATACTTTTTTAGGAGGTCTGCCTCTTTTCCCTGGTTTTTTTATTCCGTCATCAGTTTTATCAATTTTAATCCCGTTATCCTTCTTAGGACTTCTTTTTCTCGATCTGCGATCTGCTTCTTCTACAAGTTCATCTACTCCATCACCAAACTCTATCTCAAACAGATCGTTTGGAGTGCATTGTAATAGTTTACAAAGTCTCTCCATATTCTCATATCTTATTCCGTTAGTTTCTCCATCTATAATTTTGGAGATATTCTGATAGCTAAGTCCCATTCTTTTATAAAGCCAATACTTGGAAAGTCCCTGTTTTTCAAGTAATTCCTTAACTTTTATCCTTATCATAAGATCCTCCTACATATAAATACATAATATATTTTATATATCGGCATTATCTTATTTAAACATTATATTTAAGATGTATTTTTTCTTTATTTTATTCTGTTTTTGAGTCATTTTTGGATATTGTATATTATTTGATTCTTTTCCGTTTTCACCTATTCCCATTTTCATCTTTTTTTACTTTTTATAGACATCTTCACTCCAGGAAATACTTATTTCTGTTTTGTTCGGTATAGACAACTCATAAGGAAAAAAATCCGTATCCATTAGCACTACAGGAGTATCGCTTTCTTTTGAATCATTGTCAGTTTTAATACTTACAAAGGTCGGAACACTATCCGAAATCATTAGACTCACTATGTACTCTTCGCTTTTATCTTTTTTCTTTAACCTTATATCATTATGAATATAGCTTTTTTTATCTTTGACGAACTCAAGCATCTTGTCTGCTATAGCATCCCTGCTCTCTTTGTTATCTGTTTTGAATGTGTATTCTCTCATACCTATACCCTTCTTCTTATATAATCTCCACTATTACTATTCTTTTCAATCATTCTGTATCATTTTATACTCCACCAATGCCTAGTAAGCATCGGTTGGGTAATATAATGATTACTCGTTAATTCGCTTTCCTCCCCCATCTCCTTTCTTAAGTGCCATTACCAACAGAATCACTATAATGTCGTCTATTGGTCCCGGGCAAGCATCGATAGGTGACACAACATAGAGAATAATAAAAACCGTCATTAAAAACTTACCAAAACTATTCATTTTTTTCCTCCTTGTCTTTGATGTGCATATTTTAGCATTAGTTCCTTTAGGAGTGGTGTGCTGGTAGCACAATCATTATATTTCTTTTTGAAATCCACTTCTTTTAAATCTTACATAAAAATAATAACATCGTTTCTCTTACATCTGGTGTACTGACAGCACAATTATCATAAATGGTCTACCATTTATATAAAAAGTCTTCAGAATGATACATTTTTATTGACTAAAGTGTTTTAAGAGGACTATAATGGGATTGTAAAATACATACTGAGGTAAGTCCTATGACTGATGAAGAAATGGATATAGAGCTAAGGCTCTCTTATTATAGAGAAATTGCAGTTTTGGACAAAGATCATGGAGTTTATCTTGTTCAACATACAGATTCTTCCAAGACATATGTTAAAAAAATTCGTTCTCTTTATAATCTTGATGTTTATAAGCAGCTTTATGAACATCCTGTTGTTGGTGTGCCTAAAATTCAGGAATTCATTAAGCAAGGTGACAATCTAATCGTTTTTGAAGAATATATCTCCGGTACAGATTTAGAGACCTACATAAAGAGCAACGGTGTTTTCTCAGTAAGCGAAACTATTAAAATATCCAGTATGCTCTGTGATATTCTTTCAAGGCTTCATACGATGGAACCTCCTATTATCCACAGGGATATCAAGCCTTCTAATATAATGCTCACAGAGGATAAACGTGTTATCCTTCTTGACTTAAATAGTGCTAAGCCTGTAACTCCAGGACAACTACAAGATACTACCTTATTAGGTACTCACGGGTTTGCTGCTCCTGAACAATATGGTTTTGGTGCTTCCAATATTCAAACTGATCTATATGCTGTCGGTATTCTTATTAGATATATGTTATCCGGTAAACTTAACAGTTCTTCAGGTAGCACTGACGAACTAAATAATGTCGTAAATAAATGTACTCAGTTGGATCCGGAAAAGCGTTACACTTCTGCAGAAGAGTTAAAAGCTGCAATACAAAAGTGCACAAAGAAATCCTTAAAGATAAATCGTGCATTTATTATCACCACGTGTGCCATCGCATCTGTGGCGATATTTATAACAATATTCGTATGGGTCAAGAACGGGAAGTCCGAGCCAGAACAAGCGCAAAAAAATAATGAACCCGAACCTTATCTGACTACTGCTTTATTACCCTCTCAGCAGGATAATAATACTAATATAGAATCCATCACTCCAAACCCCACAAATGAACCAATTGCTACTTCGGAAGCAATAACCGGTACAGAAGCTACTCCTTTTGAATCAATTCCTACAGAAGCACTCGAACCTACTTTGGTAGACGACGGACTTAACCTTATGAGTCCGATTGGAACATACGAGGGTAATGATCATGAAAAACTTGTTATAGCAGAAAATGGTCTTGCTTATTACTACTGTTACGATGTTGAATATACAGAAGTCGAATGTCCGTGGACACTTGCAGATAACAAAATTACCATAACACTTTCACTTATGCATTGTGACATAACTGCCCAAGTAAAAGAAGATTATTCTGAACTAATATTCAAAACAAACAGCTTAAACTGGAATACCGAAGTTTTTACAAAAATCAGTTCAGATGCTAATAGTTATATACTTGACCCACCTCCGAAACCCAACAAAAATGTCACCCTATTATCTACTGGTGAAAAAGTATATAATCATGAAGGGATTCGTTTTACTATACCTAAACAGTTTAGAGCCGCAGGCGATGATGATGTATATTCTATGATTTTAGGTATCAACAGCAGGGATAATTCAGTAACTCATTCTGATGCTCCGATGATATCATTAGTAGATGTTGATGTCGGCGAGAACGATCCATCCGAAGCCTTTGTTGCATCTATTACTTCCTATTCCGTATACGAAAAGTATGATGACATAAAAAATGACCCTAAATCATCTGCTCTCACACATATGTCCCACTTTTTTGATAATGTTCAGGTAACATATACTGAAGAGATTCAGATTGCCGGGAGAGAGTCAATACTTGTAAACGTAAGCGGAATGTTGAATAGCGGATTTGCTGATCTTTTCAATGATATCTATACCGGATATATAATTTTCATTCCGACAAGTAGTAGTGACAGAGTCCTTATTCTTCAAATGTCACAGCGTGTTGGAACCAAAAACAGCGACGAAGATAGTTTCCGTTTTATAATAGAAAATGCCAAACCTGCTGATTAATCTTTTATTCAGAAAGGATTTTACCACATGAATGAGAATGAAACCTCTAGACTTGATGAAATACTTAAAAATGCTGGACCAAATGACCTTTCAAAGTTTTCAGAGGAAGAACTCAAAGGTAGATTACCTTCATTAGCAGATTACCTGAACGAGTATATCGCTAAGAATAACCTTGTAGTTTCTGAAATCATTAAGCATAGTCTTCTTTCCAAGGATTATGCATATGCAATTTTGAACGGTAATAGAAAAAATCCCACAAAAGACCGTATTATAGCCCTATGCCTTGCTATGCATATGGATCTTAAATCTGCTGAAAGAGCCCTAAAACTCAATGATATGGTTCTTTATTCAAAGAATAAACGTGATGCCGCAATAATCATATGTTTCAACAGAGAAATCTATGACATCGACAAAGTGAATTATTTTCTCGAAGATAATGACCTTCCTATTCTTGAAACCTCAAAAGTTTCCTAAATACTAAAACAGAGTCAAACAGTAGCAAGCCTGCTATTGTTTGACTCAATAAATATCTTAGAAAATCTAATTTACAGAAAAACTTTCACACACTCCGTAATTAAATACCTACGACCTCTTATGAATTTTCTTTTACCTTTTCTTATACACCGTGTCATACCACATCCCGTGTACCGTTGCGGTCCCGCTGGGGCTGATCTTCACGGTGTCCCAGATGCTTTTGCTACTCTGAAACCCGTATATCTGCTTCCTTTTACTTTTCTTTATGAAACCCTTTATCTTCTCCAATATCATTGCATCCTCCCCTTAGAAACTTACCGCGTAATACTTTTCAAGATAACTCTCCTTACTGGTCAGGTGGAACCCTTTGCAGTACTCGCACCAGTAATAATCCAGTTTCTTCCCACGTTCCCTCTCAAATATCTTCCTGTATTTGTTTGCTGCGTGCTCATCACGATACCTTTTCTTGCTGCCGCATTGTCTCCAGATTTTGTATACCATATATTTGTCCTCCTTAAAGTGTGTGTATTAGCTATCTTCTAGCCTATCTATATGGTACACTATCATAAGTACCATTTATGGGACTTATGACAAGAAAATCCAGGATTTCTATAAAAAAAATGCACCTATGCTCTGTTTTTCAGAAACATAAGTGCATTTATCCTCACCCTGTCAACATTTTTATCTGATCCTCGGTGTACTTCTCGCGTATCCTGCGTATCTCTTCTTCCATTACCCGATTGATGGTGTTATTGTCTAGTTCCATATCCTGTCTGGCAGCACTGGACTCGTCTGCAAAGGTGTTGAACTCCTCCTGTTTATCGTATAGTATCTGCATGATCCTTTCTTCTATGGTGTTGGTACAGAGAAGCCTGTGGACTATGACATTTCTGGTCTGTCCCATCCTGTATGCTCTTGAAATAGCTTGATTTTCCGTAGATGGTTTATACTGCGGCTCGCATATGATCACTACACTCGCCGTCTGGATATTTAGTCCTGTACCGCCGGATTGTATCTGAGCCGCCAACACGCTTCCGGGAGGAGCTGCGTCAAAACTGTCTATTATCTCCTGACGTCTGTTCGGAGGTACGGAACCGTTTATCACACCTACGCACATTGGTCCGAATATGGCTGCCACTTTTTCCAGAGTATCGAGGAAGAATGAAAATACCAGTATTTTCCTGCCATCACCTGTGGCAAGATCTGCTATCTCTCTTAATCTCTGCACCTTAGATGATGTGTTTATATAATCGGTATTACGCCAAGATACCCTTCGGACTTCCATGACGTTTCCGCCTACCACATCACGTACATACTGGTCTTCATCCTCACGTGTCATGTCACACCATTCCTGTATCTGTATGAGCTCCGGAAGTTCTGCCAGCACGTCCTCTCTTTTACGTCTGTAATACACCGGGGATATCCTCTCCTTAAAGTAATCGGCATACGCTGATGTACTTACACCCTTTGCTTTCTCTGCTACATCCGGCTGAAGATATCCGAGGAGCCTTACCATTTCGGTTACGTTATTCTCTATGGGAGTACCGGTCATGAACAGTATCCTGTCGGTATGATCACATATCTGCATTACATTCCTGCTGCGTTTTGCCGCAGCGTTCTTCACATAATGAGCCTCATCCACTATCACCATGGATATACGGAAGCTTTCTTCCATATTCATCAGCCATGACAGAGATTCATAATTTGTCACTGCCACGCCGCCGTTTGTCTTCCAGATGTCGAACCGGTCATCCTTGAATGTACCATGTATTTTGTTCACGTTAAGATCACTCTTTGACTCTATCTCCCTGCACCAGTTGGTAATGACGCTTGCAGGACATATGACCAGGAAATGTGTCTCTTCATGATTCTTGAGATGTACCATGGCTGCCAGTGCCTGGATGGTCTTTCCAAGGCCCATCTCGTCGCCCAAGAGTACCTTCCGCTGCCTTAAGATGTACTTAACTCCCCAGACCTGATAACCTCTTAATGTACACTTTAATCCCTGAAGGTCAAGCTCCGTGCCTTCAACATCTGCAAGTATCTCTGTGCTGAGTCCATATCCGTCCGTGGTGGAGCTGAAGTGTTCCGGTACCAGTTTTTCCAGGACATTAAAAAATGCTACGGAGTTGACGGAAAAATCATCCCAAGCCGCATCTGCGGACACCTCACGGATATTTCTTACCTCATTGGCCAGAGGCGCCGCATCTATACCGGCCATCTGACCGAGCAGCCTGTTATACGAGTCTATCGCTTCGAGCTTCTTGGTTTGGATAGTAAAGAACCACCTGATCCCGCTCGAGCCTCTGCGGATTTTTTTCAGTTCGGTATCAGCTCCCTGCGGAAGTCTCTCACCTAACTGCCTGCATCTGTCTATGCAATCTGAAGCCCTGAGATATGACGAGACCTTTTTTACAAGATTTGTATGTTCAGCAGTCCTGTTATCTGTCGAAAGCCTGATCTTGACGTTCTTTTTGATATCGTTTGCAATCCTCTGTGTTACGGCTTTTGCACGCATAGCCATGTTCGGACCGAAACCGTATATCGCGGAAAGTCTTGCTGTATCGGTCTTTAAGACATCATATACCGTGTTTATCCCGTTATCCTTTAATACACCGATCCTGATGCCGGCCTTATCTGCGTTTATCTCCTCAATAGGTATAGTTTTTAAAACCTCAAGGTATTCCTTCTCGACTATCAGTCTCACCGAATCGATGACATCCCTCTGCATGGTGCTGTCAATGCGTTCGCCTTCCCTGACAGTCCATTCAGCCAGATTTACCCTTGAAGCCAGTATTTGTATATCTGAATTTGTGAATTCACGTTTGATCATTTTTTTACCTGTAATATAGTGGTGTACAAGCTGCTGTTTACTGTTATACCATTAGATTCTCAACCAAAAACTTCTCTATGGCTAACGATACTACCTGGTTCAATGATATCCCGTTTTTTACAGCATATTCTGAAGCCTGTTGATGAATAGCCGGAGCCACTCTGACATTAAAGCTTCCTGTATATTCTTTCTTTGGTTCTTTCCCGATCTGTTTACAGTATTCCAGATAATTATCAATACAATTATGAAATGAAGACTCAAGCTCCTGAATTGATTGTCCATGAAAATTCAGAGCATCCGAAACACCAAATACTTCGCCGACAAAGATATTGTCTTCTTCGTCATATGAAATTGTTGCTCTGTAGTCTTTATATTTCATAAAATCAGATTTAACTTTCATGATGCTCCTTTGTCTTTGTAACTGTTTTTTAGTTGCTATTGTATTATAGAATATCCTATTTTCCCTGTCAATGTTATTCATGGGAAGAGTATGATTTATAATTAAAAAACTTTACATTATATCCGCTTGACAATACATCAATTTTGATGTATTATTCAAATTGGAAAAAGCTAAGAAAAGGGCTAAAGCTGAAGGGCTTCTTTAGGAGGTGGGAATATGGCATTTACAAAAGCAAATATATCAAAAGAAAAAAAAGAATTAGAGCAGTTAATTGCATCCAGTGAAGATGCACGTAAAACTTATGATGATTTTCAAACCAGAATAAACCTGCAAAAGGAACTTATAGCTATGCGTAAGGCTGAAAATCTTACCCAATCTGATGTTGCTAAAGCTACCGGATTATCCCAGCAAGCAGTCAGCAGAATTGAAAAAGGGACCGGAGCTACTATCAACTCTCTGATCAAATACCTTTCCGGGATTGGTTACGGGATCCAGTTTAAAAAGATTTAGAAACTCTATTACACATAAAAACACTTATGCTCTGTATTTTACAGAAACATAAGTGTATTTTATTTGCAGTCATCCTAATCAACTTCTCTATTTCAAGTTGTAATCAAGTATACTCTTCAACACGCTTCCCGGCAGTTTTGCCACAGGCTGGTTAAGCTGCCAATCATCACACAGGAAAGCTACAGCAAACAAGTTTGCCTCATATTCCGTATCTACCTTTTTGCCTTCAAACTTATTGAGCCCGCATTCCGAATGCAGGAAATAATGTCCCAGCTCATGTGCACAAAGAACATATCTTTCCCTGTCCCTGGTGCAATCAGTCAAAGCTATCATAGCAGGATAATTCTCACCCGTCTTAATAATATACGCTGATGGCTTTCTTCCCGTCGTACTTTCATATATCTTAATGCCGGCCTTTTCAGCTATCACCATGGGATTCCATCCCCAGCTCCTTCTGACTGACCTAGCAAATTTTACTATTTCATGAGCCCTGTTTCTGTTCATCATAGTTTCCTCTCTTACTTCTTTTCTCCGTTTTCTTTGTATTTATAGCTTACAAGACGGAGCTGTCCCAAAAGCTCTTCTGCGAAGTCCTGCATTTTTTCATCATCCATGGAATCCAGGTCATATCCGCCATATGCAGCCAGCATCGGCAGTTTTAAAATGGAAGCCATAGCTTCCGTAGCATTATCGTATTTTAATGATGCTTCCGGTACATTTCCGGAAGTCTCAAGTGAATTCCCCATCAACTCACTTGTCGTAGTATCTAGTATTTTGCATAGTTTATCTATAACATCAATAGGAATTTTGGTTATAGAAGAATTCTCATACCTGTATACAGTGGATACAGATACACCAAGTTTTTCCGCCACTTCATCTACTGATATTCCTTTTCTCTTACGGATCTCTTTGATTCTTTCTCCTATCTTCATGATCCAATACCTCGCATTCAAAATATAACTACTATCCTAATCATAAAATAGCATAAATGCATTTTTATGTCAATACAAATTCGCATTTTTGCAAATTTCTTATTGACACATCAACAAATATATGATAATACTAATATTAGAAATTCGCATTTCTGCAAATATTCTTTTGTTTCACTAACGCAACTTCGCATTTTTGCTAATCAAGGAGGCATCTTATGACAGAGATTTTTATTGAAGACACCCAGAAAACAGCCCCGGCTATATTTGTTGTAGGTATCGGTGGCGGTGGTAACAACGCTATAGAACGAATGCTGCCCAATGAAGAAGATAAACAGAACGTACACTTCTTCTCTATCAACACGGACTATCATGTACTTGCTGACTGCAGATCGGAAACAATTCAGATCGGCAAGAAAATCACCGGCGGTTTCGGAGCCGGTGCTGATCCCTGCATCGGAGAAGCTGCAGCAAAGGAAAACGAAGACGCTATCATGAATGTCCTTTCTGAAGCTAAAATGGTGATCCTTACTTGCGGTCTAGGCGGCGGTACAGGTACCGGTGCTATCCCTGTAATTGCAAAAATGTGTAAGGATGCCGGAATACTTACAATAGCAGTCGTTACTCTTCCCTTCACATTTGAAGGAAGACCTCGAATAGAGGTGGCAAAATCCGGGCTGCAGAAGCTTAAAGAACAAGTGGATACCCTGCTCATCATCCCCAATGATAAACTGTTGCAACTGAACTCAAAGAATCTAACGGTCGAAGAAGCTTTTTCCACTGCCGATAATATTCTTAAATACACTATTGAGGGTATCACTAACATTATTTATCATAAAGGTGTTGTCAATGTTGACTTCAACGATCTTAACACCACATTCAGGAACAAAGGTATCGCTCATATCGGCATCAGCATAGCTCACGAAGGCACTCCGATAATCGAAGCAGTCCGTCAGGCGATAGAATCTCCTTTACTGGATACTGATATCAAGAATGCTTCAAACGTGCTCTTGAATACCAGCGGGAATATCAATCTTTTAGAGCTTAACGAAGCCGTTAATTACATTCAGGAAATGACCAGTCCTGACACACAGATCATATGGGGTACCGTGACCGATCCTGACATTAATAACGAGGAGAACTGCATCATAACCCTTATAGCTACCGGTGTACAGTCTTTCAGTTTATCTTCTCTCCCTGAAAAGCCGAAAGATCTGCCTGACAGGAAATCAGCTTTTCCAAAAAACGGTTATTCCGGGAATACTTCCTTGCCTAAAAAAGAAGCATCTGTAACCACTATAGAAATCCCTGAATTTCTCAGGGCACCCCTTGGATCAAGGGTAGGTAAGAGGTAATTACCAAATCCATTTTAAACAATATGCCGTATATCTAAACTTATGATATACGGCGTTTTCTGTTTTCTTTATACTATTTAGTTCTTAAACAGATACACGATTATTTCATCATTTCATTTGCAACTTCCAAATAACCTGAAAGATTCCCCTTGTTAATATCATATTTTATTTTTTTCGTAATTCCGTATTCCTCACCGGGAACTGCCTCAATTATTCCTTTATTTAATTTTGCATTCCATTTATGTGCAGATGCTATTTTAAAAAATTCGGTTGCCAAAAGAGCTGTTGCTGTATAAACATAGTTTTCCGAATCATCAGTTACGGGAAGTTCTCCATATTTTGCTATAACTGATATCATCTCAATATACCAGTACATATCATCTGGTTCAACATCTTCATATTTCTTGCTGTCAATAAACTGACGCATCTCTTTGATAGCAAAATAGGTTTCTTCGAGCAGTTCAGTGTATACTTTCTGATTAATCTCATCATGTCCATTAAAATAATCTGGTTTGAACATCAAAAAATAATACCATCTGTCTACCAACATTTTAAAATCTGTATTCATCGCAAGCTCCTTTATTTTTCTTATTAGAATCATATTATCATTTCATAAAGATATCCTTAAAAAGCTAATTCAAATACTTTTTTCCCATTTCCTCAATATCATTTTTCAGCTGTTTCCTTAAGCTTAAGGGCTCAAGCACTTCCACATATGGACCATACTGTAATGCCCAGTATCGCATTGCTTTTTCATTACACTTGAGCCTTATGGTTACTATGCCATTTTCTACTGAAGTAATCCTGAAGTCTTTTCCAAACCAATCATCCATCTGAGGTATTAGATCTTCAGACGTTTTAAGCTTTACTTCCACGCTCGGGCCGCTGAACATGTATATATGCTCTGCCATGTGTTTCGGGAGATTCAGTCCGTCTTTTATCTCCGGTACCTGCTTCATCGGCTTGATCTTTTCATCAAGTTTGCGCACTTCGGTCATACGGTCAATACGGTAATGTGCTATGTTATCATACTTGTCATAGTTGCCTATCAGATAAAACCGGTTATTATTTGCTACTATCTGATAAGGATTGACGATATATGGCTCTTCTCTCCTTGGATGGAGTTTGAGGTCAGTTCCCACCGTGTTATAAATGAAGCTTATCTTTTTCCGTTCATCTATTGCATCGTTTATGGCATCCAAGGAGTACATAGCCTGCTTGTTCATGGTTCTGTTCAGATCCGGCAAATTAGATATATGTGATACCTTGGCATTAAAATAGGTGCTCGCTATTTTGCATATATTTTCGATTATACCTTTTGCCTGCTGGGTGGATATAGACTTTGAAAAAAGAATACTATCTATCAGTATCCTGAGCTCTGCATCATCAAATTCCCGGGTTAAGAGCTTATATCCCTTATCCATGGATATGTCGTAACCCATCTCTTTTAGCGATAATATATTGCTCTTTACGGAACGCCGGTCACATTCCATACCATAGTTCACTTCCAAGAGTTTGATGATGTCCTGTTGCGTTAATGCATGCTGCTCATCACTGTATTGTTGAAGTATCTTCAGAATGAGCATGTTAAGCATTTTCTTATTTCCGGTTGCGTACATATGTATTTCCTCACGTACATGTTATATGATTATATTTATATACTTGCAAACAGATTTTCCCACTTCATTATTGAATCTGGTAATAACTCATGGTATTCTTTTACAAAACTACGAAGGTCTTCTTTAGTAATCCTAATGCACCTATCAAAATGTTCTATATTATTTACAATAGGCGCATAAAGATAAACATAATATCCATCTTCAATGTAATTCTTAAAATCAAGTGCATCAAGCACTTTCTCGTTTCCTCCTTTTACCTGTACAACAGCTTTTCTTATATTGCTTTTTGTTCTAGACATTAGTTCACATTCTATCTTTATTGTTGTAGAACGATTAGCAATTGAATTTGATAGCAAATAATAATCTTCTTTTATTTGCAAATATGAGATTACAAGTTGCTCTAACTCAAGGTCAGGTAATGATTCTACAATATCACTCTGTACTACTTCATATTCATAAACATTTTTATTGGACAAATTATTAAATATATACTTTGAATACTGAACCATCACATCATCCTTGATTTCTTCGGCAATCCCCCCTCTGGGTCTATTGAAAGATGCCTTAATTCTACCAGGAACATCTAGCCCGACTCTATAAGCCTCTACCGGCACTATCGATCCAATATCTAATTTTCTAACCAGTTTAGGTTCAGCTTTTCCTACCACCCTACAAATCCAATAAAAGCCCTCAAGATCTCTAGTCCATATAATATCATCCGGTTCTAAATACAAGAACAGATTCAACGCAGGATTAATTCTGCCCCCATATCCCTTGACATAGTCTTTAACGGCATAATAATACTGATGATAATCTATAAATGATGTGTCGTCCTTATAAACTACACTCCACCCTATCGCGACATATTTCTTATCGTTTTCTAAACAATAATTTATTAATTCATTTCTGTTATTACATGCTGTTTTTAAATGTATTCTTGCAACTCTCATTTTTTAACCTCCTAATATCTCGTTATTACTTGGCGTAAGTCCTACTTTTTTAGTCTACCTAAATCGCTTATATTACATATCTTATCTCCACTTTTACGTTCATACATTGATATTACCATTAATTTCAGCATTTTGGGTACTATTCTCTGGATGGTCGGATGGAATTTCCTAGAAAACCTGTCAACTATTTCAGATGGTACATCGTAATCATGCATGTATTCAAACCACCTATCTACAGTTCCATACCATGCGAATAAACTTATTACCAGATGTTCTTTAACTACGTTCATTGCCCCATCCGATGAAACCCTACCTACATAATAATGACCATTTTTATGTTTCGTAATTACATAGTCACCTTTTTTTATTGTCCTATATGCGTAATTATCCTTTTGTATTGTGGTCATCCCGATACCGAAAATACCACGCTTTAAACATTCATTCTGTAATGCCCAAACAAACTCTTTATTTCTTCGATCTGATTTTTCAAAAGGCATCATATTAATCTGCCAGCAGTTTACATCGAAAATATCTTCATGAATAATCTGCTTCTCTTCCTTGTTATTCATAGCCGACCTCCTATAGCTTTCACATACTTTTCCCTTATCTTCTGCATTTCCCGATAAGTAATTGTCTTATGATCGATCAATGCTTCCACTATAGCATCAAAGAATTTCCTGTTTTCAGCTATTATCCGCTTTGCTGTCTGGTAGTACTTTTCCAACTCATAGACCACCAGTCTGCTTTTATTCTCCAAAGTATAATTTGAGGAATTGCATCGCTCAAAGGCCCCAAAGCCATACGAACAATAGTTGTCAACAAACTTTTCGACCTTGCCGAATGCATTATGCATATCCTCATTACATCCTATATCTGCAACCCCGTATATCATCTCGGTCGCGGCTTTTCCGCCAAGGGTACTGATAACCATGTGCTCATGCAGATCCTTGGAAGTTGAGTACCCGTCAGGTCTACATTTTCGGGTTATACCCTCTGTCGAGCCATAATGCCTGCATATAGACACCAACGAAACTATCCCAGGATCAAGCACCTCCGCTACCAAGGCATGCCCTGCTTCATGCACTGCTACACGTTTATTTTCCATAGCGTCCGATTCACTTACGACATTAATACTTTCCGGTGAATCATACATCGTCCTCACACAGGCTTTGATGATATCCCCCTGTTCTATTTGGTCCCTGCCATCATAACCCGCATATATCCCGGCCTCATTGATGACCGTTTCCATTTCAGCGCAAGACCTGTGTTCCATTATCCTGCCTATTTCTTCGATGTCTACTTCTCCCACTGTCTTCTTTTGACTGATGTAATACTCTATTATTCTTCGAGCGTCTTTTCCAAAAGGAGGCAATACCTCTATTGCCTTATCAAAGCGTCCGGGTCTTAATAATGAGCTTGGAAGACAAAACCTGTCATTTACCGTGGCAATAACAAACACTCCATGTCCCTTGCATTCATCTATACAGGATTGTACTGTAACATACTCCTCTGCGTCAGGATGATTTTCATCTTCATTTGCGAATTTATCCATATCATCAAGGAAGACTATCACGACTTTATCCTTTTCATTCTTTGCCGCTTCAAATGTCTCCTTGATATAATTTACAAAATCACCGTTCGGCTTTTCCTTTCGCAATTCATATACTTTACATCCTGTCTCCGCTATAAAGCATTTTGCCATCGATGTTTTACCTAATCCCGGCTCTCCGCTCAAAAGAATACCGCTCGGAATTACCACCCCCAGTTTAGCGTATTTCTCCGGATCCCTTAATACACTTGCATACCTTGCAAGCTCTGCTTTAATGTCTTCATAACCAATGATTTTTTCAAACTCGCTCATACATTTCCTCCATACTTT
>JAEEGJ010007476.1_pt1 | contig 31267 bp, 23 predicted proteins | sample 8958761 | NCBI WGS metagenome assembly JAEEGJ01 (sample SAMN16246546, study PRJNA631951) | gut metagenome | biome: gut microbiome; feature: rumen; material: RS-attached | host: Bos | place: Iran: Karaj | collected 2018-10
TCTTTTCTTGCTACCCAGATCTCACCGGGATGATCTTTAAACATTACTTCAAGAGCATAGGATCCTCTTACTCTGACCATCGTCTTGGCAAGTGCATCTACGGGTCCGATATTATACTTCTTATAATAGTAATCTATAAGCTTGATAACGACCTCGGTATCGGTATCCGAATAGAACTGATATCCGTGTCTTAAAAGCTTATCCCTGAGTTCCTGATAGTTCTCTATGATACCGTTATGAACGCCAACAACATCGCTCTCAACCGTCCCTGAACCCGACCTTGAACAGTTACCGCTGACATGCGGGTGCGCATTGATCTGTGAAGGCACGCCGTGAGTAGCCCATCTGGTATGGCCGATACCACAGTTACCCTTAAGGGATCTTCCTCCGTCAATCTTATCGGAAAGCTCTTTTAGTTTTCCTTTCTCCTTGACAACTTCTGCGGGAGCATCACCGTCCCTTACCGCCAGTCCGGCAGAGTCATATCCTCTGTATTCAAGCTTGGACAGACCCTCTAACAGTATCGGAGCCGCCTGTTTGCTTCCTACATATCCTACTATTCCGCACATATAATATCCTCCCGTGTGCTGTTTCTCTATTCAAAGAATCCCGGATTCATCGATACCTTCTTAATGAATCCAAGAGGTAATCTCCTGTGGTTCTTTCCGATCAGAAAACCTGCATATCTGCAAAATACTACCCATAAGTAGCCGGGGATCCTTCCTCCGTGTCCGTTCTTCTTAAGTTCTCTGACCGTGGTCTTAACGAGCTTCTTACCCTCTGACTCAGAGGAGAGGCCTTTGAACACTTCCGGGTGCAGAGCCTGTGATATGCCTATGTCCACATTACGCCTGAACTGCTCCTTAGCCCCGTAGTTATGGGAATGATATACTCTTGCATCTGCAGTATATGATATCTTATATCCCGCCTTAACGGCCGCACAGGCATATATCATATCTTCATTGAATATGGTCTTATCCGTAAAGCCGCCGAGAGAGTCAAATATCTCTCTGTTATATGCACAGCTCACATTGGAGCAGAAGTAAGTCTTGATGCCTAATGTACCTAAGTCGCTCTCGCTTTTTAAAAGGGAAGCATCCGGATAATTAAAGTCTCTTGTAAGCCTCTCTTCAGGTATGCAGTCAGCCTTGGGCAGCTGTCTGGCATAGCTTACGGCAACACTCTTATCCGCAAGCGGGCTTATAAGGGCTTCAACAAAGTTCTCATCCGCAGGGACGGCATCCTGAGTCATGAAGATCAGGGTATCCGCATCAGAAAATGATGCGCCCAGGTTTCTGGTTCGGCCGTGGTCAAACTCTGACTTCCCGACCGTATGTATCTCTACAGGTATGGAGATATCGCTCTTATATGCATCCGACTTAAGTGCCTCAGACTCTTCGGATACGGTATCCATAATGATTATCTTACGGGGCTTAACCGTCTGCTTATCCAGCATATCAAGAGTCTCTGACAGTTCACCTGTCGGCTCGTATGTCGGGATTATCACATCCGTCATGATCATTCCTCTTACAAAGCACTTTCCGGCCGGATACCGGGCTTAATAACCCGTATCCGCAGAAACCTTGCTGCTGTAGTTCTTAACCTCTTCAGAAGGAACATATGCATCATCATCAAAGAGGAACTTCTGCAGCATCACAACGTTTTCCTCAAGATTGACAGGGATGACACATGAACCCTTGGAACCGACCTTGCCGGTTGCACGGTTGGACTCAAACGGGAAACCGTCATCGGCAACTATCTTGTACCTTCCGATCCTGCCCATAAGATCCACGATCTCATCGGGATCAAGGGATGTGGAAACATAGTCCTTCACTCCGTCGTAGGCAGCTGCCAGTTCCTTGGGACTTGACTGCTTGGCTGTCTCTATGCACTGCGTAAGCACGGTCCTCTGTCTCTTGGCACGCTCAAAGTCATCTCCCACATATCTGATCCTGCAGTATGCGGTGGCCTGTAATCCGTTAAGCGTCTGAGGGCCTGAGCTCGTGACAGCGGTATAGTCCTTGCCTTCCGTAGCATAGAAATGCTCCTTGTCATCGGACTTGCCCACCATACTTATCTGATAGTTATTAAGATGGTCTATCTCATTATCGTGAACATCTATCGTTACGCCTCCAAGGGCATCGATGATCTTGGTAAGTCCCGTGAATCCTACCGTCACGTAGTCCGTGATGTTAAGATCAAGGTTCATATTGAGCATATTGATAGCCTGCTCGGGACCGCCCTTGGCATATGCCGCGTTACACTTATTATATGAATCGTTACCTAAGTTAAGATATGTATCTCTGAAAACCGAACAGAGTCTTACTTCACCTGTATCCTCGTTAACCGACGCAATAATGATTGTATCCGAACGGTTGCCTTTTCCAAGGGACTTATCTCTGGCATCCACTCCGAATAAGGCAATGTTTCTGTAGCCCTTTAAGGTCTCCTTCGTAGCCACATTCTCATTCATCTTAATGTCGGCTTCGTTGATCTTAATCTTCTGTATGGATGTTCCCTGCTTTACAGTCCATACTACAGCCACCAATCCCAATAAAACCGCTATCTCAACTATTAAAAGGATTATCCTTCTGCGTCTCTTTGCCTTTCTCTTGGCTGCTATCGCTCTTCTTTTTGCCTCTTCCCTGCTGATGTTTCTTGATCTTGTTGCCATGTAAAAACTCTCCAAAATTATTTGCCCTTAATAGGCATTCTCATTGATAAATCCTCTGAACACCGTCAAGAAGATTATCTTTATATCAAATCCGAACGACCAGTTCTCGATGTAATATATATCGTAGTCGATTCTCTTCCTTATAGAGGTATCCCCTCTGAATCCGTTGATCTGTGCCCATCCCGTAAGTCCCGGACGAACCTGATGCTTGATCATGTATCTGGGTATCTCTTCTTTGAACTTCTCAACAAACTGCGGCCTCTCGGGTCTCGGTCCGACCACGCTCATGTCACCCTTTAAAATGTTAACAAGCTGCGGAAGTTCATCAATACTCGTCCTTCTGAAGAACTTTCCAACCTTTGTAACTCTCGGATCGTTCTTCGTAGTCCAGGCCTTGGCTTCCTCTTCACTGTCCTGAACATACATTGTTCTGAACTTGTACATATTAAATGACTTATTGTGAAGGCCCACTCTCTCCTGCTTAAAGATTATGGGTCCCTTACTTGTGCACTTGATAACAATCGCCACTATAAGCAAGAACGGCGAAAGAATAATAAGTGCTGCAAGCGAACTTATGATATCAAACAACCTCTTAATAATCGCATTGAAAGTATTCGTAAGAGGGATATATCTTATATTGATGACCGGAAGACCGTTAAGATCCTCGGTATAAGGCTTATTTGGGATAAGGCTGTTGTAATCCGGAATAAACTTCGTATGTACTCCGGACTTCTCGCACATGCCTACCAGTTCCTCAAGCCTGTCGTAATCGGAAAGCGATAACGTAACGGCTATCTCATCCAACTGGCTTATGGGCAGTATCATACTTAAATTATCGATATTGCCGATAACCTTAACGCCCTTATATGTGGTTCCTCTCGGAACCTTGTCATCAAGTATGCCTCTTATGACATAACCCCACTGAGGATTGGCCTTAATCCTGCTTATATACTCCTCTGCGGCCCTTGAATAACCCACTAACAGAATGTGCTTGATATTGTATCCGCGGCTTCTGATATGGCTTAATACCCATCTTATAATGAGTCGCTCAAGTATCATTAAGAAAGCACATACCACAGAATAGATGGCAATAAGGCCTCGCGAGAAATCGCTTATCTTAAACACTGCGATACACACAAGGAAAACAAACGCTCCGGCCATATTGGCGGCGAACACCTGCGTAATCTCCGTCTCAATCCTGCGCGTTCTCTTGGGTGTATACATCTTATTTAAGTAATATAAAACAAGATAACCGGGTACAAGGAAATACAATGCAGAGAAATAGAACTGCATCGTATATGCTCCGGCCCCGGTGTCCGCAAAAGGTCCCTCGAATTTAAGCCACCATGCCAAAAGGTATGAAACCGCAACAGCGACCGCATCCAAGAGAACCTGCAATCTGTTAAAATACTTCTGATTATCCTTAATCATCGCATCAACCTACACGATATTATACTTCCACCCACATTTTATGTATTTTACACTAATAAGCTTATCAGTTCAACCTAAGCGAACCTTCTTAGGATATTGATCCACAGTTCGACCTGAATCTTCACATAGTTGCCGAAATTTGCAAACTTAAAAGGCACCTTTTTTGCCCTTCCTTCGGCAGTCAGGCTGTCCGCTATACCCTTAAAAAGCCCCTTTAAATATACGATTCCGAATCCCTTTAAGCAGAAGAACAAAAGCTTTATTCCGAATCCGATTATAAAAAACGGAAGGTTAATGATCCTCTGTAAAAAGGGCATGTTCTTGCGTATGATATACGTACTGTTCTTACTGCTTAAGCCGACCTTAAACTCATTGTATCTCGATCCCGAAAAACCGCTGCCCGCATGGAGCACCTTCGCGGAAGGCTCATACATATTGATATATCCTGCTATCCTGGCTCTGTATCCTAAGTCTACATCCTCAAGATAGGCGAAGTGCCTTTCATCAAAAAGACCCAGCTCTGTTACCGCGTCTCTTCTGTATATCGCAGCTCCTCCACAGGCACTGAAAATCTGCCTTTTTTTATCAACCTTTTCTTCAGGCTTGTCTTTGCCGTAAGCGTAGGCCCAACCGAGCGCACAGTAGTAATCTCCGGCTCCGTCTACCGTCGACTCATCATTCATCTTAAGCATCTTGGCGCTTACGCTGAATATCTTCTCATCGGCCTCTATGGCCTGCTCCATACGTCTTACAAAGTCCCCGATGACTTTGGTGTCGTTATTAAGCAAAAGCACATACTTCGTTGTCGCAGCTTCTATACCTCTGTTAACGGCAGCTGCAAATCCCGTATTCTCGGCAAGTGCAATAAGCTTTACATCAGGATGGCTTGTTCTGACATATTCGGCACTTCCGTCTTTTGAACCGTCATCCACAACTATGGTCTCAAAGCCGTCACTCTCCGACTCGCTTAAGCTTAACAGACAGTCCTTTAAGTAATCTATTCCGTTGTAATTGGGGATAATGACCGTAGTCTTCATTACACTCCTTATCCTCTGAAAATATCAAAACAAAAACTCGGGATCGTAAAGCAGCTGATATCCTTCCATGCTGATATTCCTGCTTAAGGCTATTCCCGCATCGAGGTAATCTATATCATCGTAATTAAGCTTCGCTAAGTATTCCGATATATCAACATAAGGCGAATTATGTGTTCCGTGGGACAGTTCGTCCTCAAGCTCCGCTATAAGTTCTCTGTCAAAAAGATGCAGGTGATCTTCATCTTTTGCCAGTTCTGTGACAAGCCTGCCCAGATCATCCGTAACCATCATGTTGCGAACATCCAGATACAGAGCATTCTGCTGCAGCTTGGCTCTGTGCATATATCCGCTGAACTTAACGTTCATTCCGTCGTATATGCAGGTCTTTGTGGAGTCCATAATACCGCCCACTATCTTGTTATCCTTTATGACAGGACCGCCTATGGCACCTATATCGTATCGGTTAAGGAAGGTATTGTATGCAAGCAGACCTCTCTTGTGTGCCGTAAGCTCTCTCTTCCTCTGTATGGCCGGTCCGTTCTTCGGATAGATAATCTCATCCCTGTAATCAACCCTGTAAAAACCGTTGTGCTTTGTCGGTCGTACGTCGGCTGCAATACCTGTCTTTTTAAGGAAATCAGAGACCGCTCTTTTGCCCGCTTCGTAGGCATAGGTCTTGCTCGCCGGATTAGCGGCCGTAGAAGCCTCATGACTTCTCCAGTGATAAAGCACCTTGGAGATATGGCCGTATGTAATCGGAGTCTCGTCAGAGGAATCTCTTGTCAGGGCATAAGCTCTTAAGACCAGATCGTGATCCTGCGCTCCGTCAAAAAGACTGCGCAGCTTAAGCTCCTTTATAAGCGATGTCTTCATAACCAGAAAATGGCATATATAATTGTTGGTAAGCAAAAGGTCCGGATTGAATCCGGGCTTAAAGTTCGGTTCAAAGAACTTCTTACCGTCCGAATCGCACTTATCCTCATCCGAATAAACAAACGCACAGTCTATGCCTTCGGCTTTATTCTTCTCAATATAGGTCGCATACTCATACAGGCAATCCGGAGTGAGCATGTCGTCATGATCCAAAAGGCCGACATATTCTCCGCTTGCCGCTCTGATGCCGGCATTGGTATTCTCGGAAATCCCTTTGTTCTCGGATAACTGAATATACTTTATCCTGTAATCCTTATACGAATTTGCCGCTTTCCTGACCGTGCCGAGCTTTGATGCGTCGGCAATTATAAGTTCAAAACGACCGTATGTCTGAGCCAGAACGGATTCTATGCAGGCTCTGATGTGCTTATCGCTTGTCTCGTAAGCCGGAACTATGATACTGAACTTAATCGGCTTATCCTTGACTTCCTGTCTCTGACGCTCAAGCACCTCGGCAGGCGGCTGCAGATAGTTGTATTCCTGCTTATCCACCAGCCTTTCGACTGACGCATAAAAGGTGTCCTCTATTCCGTTTCTCTTCAAATAGCTGTATGCTTTGCGTATGTTACCGAATGCCATAACACTCCCCACATATATCGCAATTGCCCACTGTGCTCCGTCATGCGGCCTCCAGTGGGCATTACTTTTATATTATTCTCTTCTTAGAGGTATGACTTAAGTGCCTCTGTAAGCTTAACATTCTTATCCTTCGCATCCTCAAGACTCTCGCCCTTGACGCCCATGTAGAACTTGATCTTGGGTTCGGTTCCGGAAGGTCTTGCGCAGCACCATGAATCCTCGGAAAGCTCAAAGTAAAGAACATTGGACTTCGGAAGTCCCGTAGGAGATGTGGCACCGGTCTCAAGATCGGTCACGACATCCTTCTCATAGTCTCTTAACTTAAGTACCTTAAGGTCACCGAAGTTCTTGGGAGGGTTGGCTCTTAACTTGTCCATTATCTCCTGTATCTGCTTTGAACCGTCAACGCCCTTAAGCGTGATTGTATACATATCCTCTTTGTAATATCCGAACTCCTCGTAAATCTTAAGCATCTGATCCCAGAGGGTACGTCCGTTAGCCTTGCACCATGCGGCTGCTTCACACAGACACATAACCGCAACAACGGCATCCTTGTCTCTTGCATGTGTTCCGGCAAGACATCCGTAAGATTCCTCAAGTCCGAATACATAGTTGTTGGATCCGGTCTCTTCAAATCTCTTAATCTCTCTTCCGATATACTTAAATCCGGTAAGCACCTCTATAAGCTTTACACCGAACTTATCGGCAATCGGATCTGCAAGGTTGGTCGTAACTATGGTCTTAACCATAGCCGGATTAACAGGCATCGTATTCGTAGCGGTACGCTCTCTTAAGATATATTCGGCAATTATCATTCCCGACATGTTGCCGGTGAAAGGCATGTATTCGCCTGTCTTTGTATCAAGTGCATATATACCGAGTCTGTCCGCATCGGGATCGGTTGCAAGCACGATGTCAGCATTCTTCTCTTTTGCAAGCTTAAGTGCCAGAGTAAACGCCTTGGGATCCTCGGGGTTGGGATACTCAAGCGTTGTGAAGTCGGGATCCGGAAGTTCCTGCTCGGGAACAACATATACGTTTTTAAATCCGAGCTCTGAAAGAATTCTTCTTACAGGCTTATTACCCGTTCCGTGGAAAGGTGAATAAACTATCTTGATATCCTCCGCCATCTGCTTGATAACGTCAGGATGTATTATCTGCTTCTTAAGCTCGGCCATGTACTTATCATCTATGTCTTTGCCGATGACCACATAAAGACCCTTGCTTAAAGCCTCTTCCTTGGACATGGTCTTAACGGTGTGATAATCGGTCACTTTCTTGACTTCGGTTATGATCTCACCGTCCATGGGCACGGATACCTGTGCGCCGTCTTCCCAATATACCTTATATCCGTTATATTCCGGAGGATTGTGGCTGGCCGTAACGACTATTCCCGAGATACATCCCAAAGTACGAAGTGCGAAACTTAACTCGGGTGTGGGACGGAGTTCATCGAACACATAAGCCTTGATTCCGTTGGCTGCCAGACAAAGTGCAGCTTCATCGGCAAATTCGGGGCTCATTCTTCTTGAATCGTATGCAATGGCCACTCCCTTATCCTGCTTGCCCTTTAAAAGGATATAATTGGCAAGACCCTGTGTAGCCTTTCTTACAGTATAGATATTCATTCTGTTGGTTCCGGCTCCGATAACGCCTCTTAATCCGCCGGTACCGAATTCCAGTTCCTTATAGAATCTGTCCTCTATCTCCTTATCATTATCAGCGATAGCTCTGAGTTCATCCTTTGTCTTCTCATCAAAATATTCGTCCTTTAACCAGAATTCAAATTCATCCCTGTAACTCATATTTATCCTCCTTAGAATGATGCATTTATCATATCGCCGAAACGGCGAAAAACTTGCATTTCACAAGCTTTATATTAACATATCTTAACCGAATAGTCACTTCGGTCAAGCGAGAAATTCGGGTTATAATACGGGTCTCCGGCCTTAAGCTGCTTAGCCCATTTTTTCTTAAATCTCTCACACTCTGCATTGTAACGCTCAGCCTTGCTGCCGTTATCGTCAAGTCCTCTGCTCACCGATTCGAAATGATACAGTTCGGCAAAAGGTGTAAATACGTTAAGATAACCCGCTTCACGAAGTCTTAAACAGAAGTCCACATCATTAAGCGATACGGCGAAATGATCATCAAGGCCGCCCTGCTTTATAAAGATGTGCTTGGCTACCATAAGACAGGCTCCCGTTACTGCCGTAACATCCTGCGCATAGCAGAGTCTTCCCATATATCCGAGATTATCGTATGACTTGCCGTAATGAGTATGTCCCGCGCTTCTGTGAGCTCCGAGACCGATTACGACTCCGGCATGCTGAATAGACTTATCGGCATATAAAAGCTTGGCTCCAACGGCTCCTACATCCTTGCGCTGCGCATACATAAGCATCTCTTCCATCCAGTTCGGAGAAAGTACCTGTGTGTCGTTGTTAAGCAGTACCAGATACTGACCGTCGGCATATGCGGCTCCGTAGTTGTTAACCAGTGAATAATTAAAATCTCCGATATATCTGATAAGCTTGATTCTCTTATCCTTAAGACTTCTGTAGTATTCCTCAATCTCAGTCGTCTGAGAATTATTCTCGACTATGATTATCTCGAAATTGTCATATGTACTTCTTTCAAGTATAGAAGTTATGCATCTTTCCAGATCTTCTTTATGATCCCTGTTGGGGATGATAATGGAAATCTTGGGATGTCCGATAAGCTCGTAACCAATGCGGAAGATTGTCTCAAACGCTCTGGTGCTTGTGATCGTAAAGTTCTTAAATCCCTTTCTTGTAAGGTGGTCGGCCACCGCACCCTTTGCAGCTTCTATTGCGTATTCCTTGGCGCTTATATCTTTTGCAACGCTTCCGGCATGGGATCTCCAATAATACATAAGCTTCGGAACATGAACTATGTTCCTGGCTCTATCGGTAAGTCTTAATATCATGTCATGATCCTGACTTCCGTCAAACTCTGACCGAAACAGTTCCGTGCCGTCCAAAAGATCTCTCTTAAAACAGCTGAAATGACATATATAATTGTTGGCTCTTAAATTGTCTATCGCAAAATCAGGCTTAAAATGCATCGTGATCATCTTATCGATGTTGTTCTTATGGAACGTCGTCTCATCACAATACAGGTAATCCGCATTCTTCTCATTGATTGCCTTGACGTATTCAAAAAGCACGCTCGGATGAAGGATATCGTCATGATCAAAGAGACCTATGTACTCACCGCTTGAGAGCGCAAGACACTCATTCGTATTGCCCGATATGCCTTTGTTCTCATCCAGCTTTTTGTATTTGATGCGATCTTCGGTCTTAAGCTTTTGTTCAAAAAAATCTTTGATATATCCGTGAGCATCATCAGAACCGTCAGCCAGTACAAGTTCCCAGTTCTTATATGTCTGCGCGATCACGGAATCATACATCTGTTGTAAAAATGCCTTGGGCGTATTGTATAAAGGTACAAGTATGCTTATTAACGGACGATATTCAAAAGCATACTCTTCCTGCTCTTTTCTCTCTTCGGCATTGGGAAAACTTGCCTTGCCGTATCCTTTCTTGGCTTTGGCTTCCCTTATCTTATAGCCCACCTTTGAGAAAAAGCCTCTTACGCCACCGAGATTCTTAACACGCTTTTTAAGCTTTCCGAATCTTAACATCGCATCTCTGACGGACTTTGTATGTCTCCAGATCGGATTGTTGTGGATACGATCCAATCTGAAAGTCAGACTGGCATTCTCTTCCTCCAGTCTGGCCACACGCATCGCCAGGTCTTTATTTCTTTCTTTTTCTTCTTCGTAAAGCGCTTTGAAATTATCACTCATTCGTAATATACCTGTTAGTGAATCTGCACAATACCAACCTTGACGCAAGGCCCTTAGCCAACACTCCTACCCTGTATTCTCCCTTGGGCATACGGCTTAAATCCGGAACTACCGAAAAGCCGCATAAAGCCGGGCGTTCGTTCCGATCCAGATTGATCTCCAAATCGGGTCTGTATAACTTATTGCAGGGAATCTCATATATTCCCGATTCCCCCTCAAACAGAAGTCTGAATTCAAAGCATGAATTATCGCTGCCCGCAACGAAGGAATATCCGCCTATATATATAGTCTGTTCATCCTCCGGAACACTTTCGTTCGGACCCAGCCAATAGCTTAACGGTCCGCACTGTTCCAGGCTTATTATCAGACATTCATTATACCATTTTTCTTTAATCCTGTACTTTATCTTCTTCGGAGCCTTTGACTTAATCTTCATGCTTCCGTCGTATTCGTACTCATAGGCATATGTATAATTGCTGTCCAATATATCCCTTGTCAGATAGTCGTGATAATAGGGATCTTTCATGTAAAGCGAGGGATGCTTCTCATATAGTCTCTCCCTCTCTTTCATGAGACGTACAATCTTCTCCCTTGATTCGTCATCACCCCTGCTTAACGACTCATAATGCCACAGGTGAGTGGTATTAACCACAACATTATAAAAACCCTTCTCATACAGCGTATAGCATAAATCCACGTCGTTAAATGCCACGGCAAGCGTCTCATCGAATCCGCCGATTAAATCAAATGCATCTTTTCTTAACATGAGGCAGGCACCCGTCACTGCCAATACGTTACGGTCCACATCATTCGCATGATCGTAATAAATGCGCTTATCTTCTTTATACTGCAGTTTATGTACGGGACCGAGTCTTAAGTTGGTTATACCGCAATGCTGTATAACCTTGCTTTCGGGATAGTATAACTTGGCACCCACCGCTCCGACATGCGGTTTTGACGCATATTTAAGCATCTTTACAAGCCACGAACCGTCTCTTACCTCGATATCATCATTTAAGAAAAGCAGATATTCGCCCGAAGCCTCCCCTGCAAGCTCATTGCATATGGCCGAGAAATTAAAATCCTGCGGAGAATACAGATATTTCAATGCTTTGAGGTCTGCTTTCGCATCCTTTTTAATCTCGTTGGCAACCTGCTCAATCCTGATTTTATTTTCGGGTGTGCTGCCGTTATCAAGTACGATAATTTCGTATGTTACACCTGTTGTTCTATCCGTTATTGACTTAAGAACCTGCTTAAGTACATCGGGATTGTCTTTTGACGGGATAAGTATGGATACAAGTTCTCCGTTATATTCATATCCGTCTTTATACGAATCAAGATAAAGCGTCTTGGAATAGTCATTATGATAAAGAACATAGTCCACATGTCTGACCTGTTCTCTTGAAAGATCAGCAGTAATCTTAAGGATAAGCTCATATATATCCGTGATATCCGCAGGTATATCCTTACTCTTAACGGCCACTACATTGCCCATGTACATATAACTTGTAAGTGTGTCCGGAGACCACTCGGGACGGAGTATGGGATTCATCCTTACGGTACGGTCATGATTGAATTCATCCTCATCACCATATACCACCACGGCCTCGGGATACTCGTTAAATACGGATATGACCGCATGAAGAGCTCTTTTTGAAAGCTTGTGCCTGTCATTTACAAAGAGCACGACATCCGCAACATACTTAGTCTTTCCGACTTCTTTGTACTCAACAACCTGAACGTCATCCGTATTGGGCAGGGTTCCGGCAAGGTATTCCAGTTCTTTCTGCCTGATCCAGGAATCATAAGACACATACTGAGCATCAAGTTCAGCCTCATATCTTCTATTCAGTTGTCTGATTCTCGGAGCTTTTATAAGCTCTTTAACGCCTGCAAGCATCTTATTGTATTCTCCGGCCGTCTTATAATCTGATCTTCTTGGATATCTCTTTTTTAAGTGCTTCTGCCATATCTTTGGTGATATTTGCGGCATTCATGCTTACTCTGAGTGTATTGCCCGTGCTTCTTACCCTGTCTTTGACTTCAATCACTATACAGGGATCGTCATAGTAGAACAAAAGAACTTCTCCGTTATCGGAAGGCAGTTTCTTGCCGTTTATATATATTCTCTTATTATCGGATAAATCAAAGCTTTCGCCGTTAAGTGTCACACTCTTAAGAGTAACCATACAATAATCCATCATGGGATCGATACGTACCTTGGCGGCTTTTGAAGGAACCGTAAGTTCAAAATCAATATCGCCCCTGCTGTCATATCTTTCTTTTATAAAGTATGATTCATCTTCACTAAAGCCGCTTCCCGTATCGGTATATATCTGCACCGAGCGCTTTAAGGCATCCTCACCCGTCGTACCTTTTAACCTGTCGGGAGTAATCACGGCGCCGCCTATAAGTTCCCTTAATTCTCCCATACTTAAGTTCTTACCGGTGACGCGCTTCTGGAACGCAGCCTCCTTATCTCTTAAGCCTTCAGCCTCATCCGGAGTAAGTTTTAACTTATCTATTATTAATTCATAATTAAATTTGTTGCGATTTTCATCCTCCAAAAGATAGCAATATAACGCTCTGAATGCTATCTCCTTGGTCTGAATCTGCTTGTACTCGGTCCACTCATAATCTATGACCGTCCACTTTGAGTTCATATAGTCGTCCGGTACAAGAATATTGGAAAATACCATATCAAGGTCGGCTATGGGCTTATCTTCACCGTAAGAAATCCTCTTAATGAATTCATCGAACAATGCCGCAAAGCCTTCCGTATCCTCTTTAACCACGAAGCCGTCGAATATCTCCGATAAAGGTCTTCCGGGAATATAATCGAACTTTATGCCGCTTCCGTCATCCAAAAGCTTACACGGACAGATATCAAGCATACTTCCTTCATATCTGCTCTTAAGCAGTTCGTAGCTTTTATGCATATTCTGGATATGTTTTGCTCCGTCCTCCGGCGAAAGAGTACGCTTTATTACATCTTTGCCGCTTATCTGCGTGCATATCTCATACTCAGGCGCTCTGTCGTTGGAATATCTGACGTAATCGATCTCAGGTCTGTCTCCGATTATCAGCATGTATGAATTTGAGAAGAACGGGAAACGCTCCTCATCAAGCAGTCCGTCAAAAACCGCTTTCTCATCAAACAGAAGCAGTCTGTCCCTGTCAAAATTGCGAAGATTGTTGCAAAGTTCTCCTTTATCCGGCAGTCTGTTATCGGAAAACAGTGTCGTCATAAACTTATAATCCGGGTAAGGATAATAAAAATGCAAATCCGTAAGTCCGGCCTTTTTACATATGTCTCTTAATCCCTTATCCGAGAATGTCCTTGCAACACCGCCGTCCTTATAACACTCGATCGAACTGAAATATGTCGAAAGATGATCCTCTGCACATCCGGACCAGTATTTAAGTCCGTATCTGTTCTCTATCGCTATAGCTATCCTTCCGTCGGGTGCAACGTGCTTTTTAAGGATGTTAAGGAAATCAACGTACGGATCAGCCGTACCGATATAACTCTGTCCGTATTCAAAAACTCCTATAAGGAGCACATAATCGTAATCCGTATCAAGATCCGGCTCTATATCCGTAAAGTTACCAACATTGATTGTGATATTGTCGCAGTCGTCATGCCTGTATGCGTTTATAAGGCTTCTTCTTCTGGAAAGATCGACACAGTCCACCCTTTCCGCTCTTTTAGCCAAAGAACCCGTTATGGCACCACAGCCCGAACCGATCTCCAATACCTTCATGGAACTGTCAATCGGAAGCCAGTCGACAATATTCTCTCTCTGCTTGGACAGATGATAGAGTATCGGCCACTCCGCCTTCTCCTCAATTATCGACGGATATTCCATAACGGAATAAGACCTTACAATATCTAAGATCTCATCCTCAACGGCTCCGTCCGAATATATGTCCTCGCCGGAATAGTGCGCGTAATTCAGTTGTACCTTGCCTATATATTCGTTTTCCATAATTGACTCCGTGTCCACATATCCGACACTTACTTAACTTCCACAACGGAATTCATATCATAGAATCCAACAGTATCTTTATCAGAAATAACCGTTATGTTTATAACATCGTATAATCTGTGATAAACGACAAAGTCGTCTTTTTCGTAGCCGGTAACCCCGAAGGATAAGAGGTATTCTCCGCCCTGGAGATTCATATCCTGGGTAAATGTCACTGTTTTGGTCTCTCCTTTTGATACGGGATTAAGGAAGGCCTTTTCATACATCGTGTTTGTTCCGGTAATCTCGGTTCCCTTAATATTTTTTACAGTAAAGGCAAATATCGGACCCTTTATGTCGGCATTAAAATCAACACTGAATGTGATCGTAAAAGGCTCGCCTTTGATTATCGCTGTTGTCCTTGTACCGTTCTTGTCCGTTATATAATAATCGCGAATAGTGGCGGCACCGTTACCATACTCAAGCAGTTCGGGATTGATGCTTTCGGACACATTCTGCACAGCATCCGAAAGGTTCTGCTCATCCTCTTTATACTGGCCCACAAGCACCTGCTTATAAGCATCTATTATCTCTTTGGGGCCTCCTTCTTTAAGCTTATGGCCTTTGTTAAGCAATACTACTCTGTCGCAGTACTTCGCAATCGACGTCAGGTCATGGCTTACAAATAAAATGGTCTTGCCCATGGCTTTGAATTCTTCGAACTTGTGATAGCACTTGGCCTGGAAGAATACATCTCCTACAGACAAAGCCTCATCAACTATAAGAATCTCGGGATCGATATTGATGGCCACCGCAAAGGCAAGTCTTACAAACATGCCGCTGCTGTATGTCTTACATGGCTGATAGACATATTCTCCGATATCCGCAAAATCAAGGATATCCTGCAGTCTGTCATCAATCTCCTTCTTGGTAAAGCCCATCATCGTACCGTTTAAGTAGATGTTCTCGATACCGTTGTATTCCATGTTAAAGCCGGCACCCAGTTCCAGAAGGGCTGATATTCTGCCGTTGACGCTTATATCTCCCGCAGTGGGCGAAAGCACTCCGGTTATTATCTTAAGAATCGTACTCTTGCCGGATCCGTTGGTGCCTATTATACCTACTGTCTCACCCTTATATATGGTCAGATCCACATCGGTAAGCGCATAATGATCCGTACTGCGGCGCTTCTTAGGATTTATTGCCTCTCTAAACCTGTCGCTCGGTTTTTCATAGAGTCTGTATACTTTTGTAATCTTTTTTGCTTCTATTACTGCTTCCAACTAAGTACCTCTTTACAGTACATCCGCAAAATGCGGCTTCAATCTGTTAAAAAGTGTCGTACCGAGTATAAGTATCACTACGGTAAAACACCAGAAATATATTGTTCCGGGAATATCCTCAAAGAACCAGACCCTGTAGGCTACGGCATCACGATATCCGTTGACAACATATACAAGCGGATTGATGCTTATGATAAGTCTCCATGTCGGGCTTAATGTTTCTATGTTCCAAAGAATGGGAGTTGCCCACATGCCTATCTGCAAAAGTATTCCGATTATCTGTGCTATGTCGCGGAAGAATACCATAACCGCGCTTGTAATATACGAAAGTCCCAGAGTAAGGACAAACGCACAAAAACTGTAATAAATTATCTGAATCGAATATATGCTCGGATAATATCCGTATATGCATCCCATAATTAACATCACACAGATAAAGAACAGATGGATGAATATGGCTCCGAGCACCTTGATTACAGGAAGTATGCTTACATTAAAAACCACCTTTTTGACAAGGTAGTTGTACTCAACCATTGCCGCCGTCCCGTGCGTTAAGGCTTCCTGGAAGAAAAACCAGGGTACAAGTCCCGTCGTCAAAAACAGAACATAAGGTATTACGGTCTCTCTGGGGCCTGACTGCGATCCTGCTCCCATAATAAGGTCAAATACTATGTAATACATCACGATAGTGACTACAGGCTGAATCATAGCCCATACCGCGCCGAGGTAAGAACCCGCATAACGCTTCTTAAAGTCGTTGCATGCAAGCTTCCATATAAGTTCTCTGTTTTTATATAATTCTTTGATCAGTCCGTTAGTCTTCCCGGCCATTTCTTTCTCCGTACATCTTTAACGCGCAGCGCCGCATAAAACGCTTATAATCCCCTCTGTGCCTTATAATCGGCAAGTCCGCTCCACTTGGTATCCTTCTCGGACATAATAAGTTCCATACCCTCGGGAATCGGCCACTCCACACCTATATCGGGATCGTTATATATAATTCCGCCCTCATCATTCGGATGATAGAAGTCGGTACACTTATAGGCAAACTCCGCATAATCGCTCAAAACAAGGAAGCCGTGCGCAAATCCCTCGGGAATATAGAACTGCTTCTTGTTCTCTTCCGATAAGATAACTCCGTAATACTGTCCGAATGTGGGCGAACCCTTCCTTAAGTCGACAGCCACGTCATATACTTCACCCCTTGCCGCTCTTACAAGCTTGGCCTGGGGATGTTCAATCTGAAAATGAAGGCCTCTTAATACGCCTTTCTTCGAAGCGGACTGATTATCCTGGACGAACACCCTGTCTATGCCTGCCTCGTCAAAATCTCTCTTATTGTAGACTTCCATGAAATATCCTCTGCTGTCACCGAAAACAGCCGGGGTTATAACTTTGAGTCCTTCAATAAAACAACTCTCTACCGTAATCTTGCCCATATTATGTCAACCTCTCCCATCATTAGATTTGTTATTCAACCTTAAGAGTACTTAAATTCATATCGACTCTTCCTTCGATACCGTTAATCGAACCTGCCGATGAATACTGCCATATGTCATAGTCTCCGCCGTAAGTCGGTGAATCGTTATATTCCGCAAGCCATATAATATCTTCGGGAACAAACTTTGTGATATCAAGCTTGTTGTTATACCAGTTCTTGCTGGCATATACTCCCGCTTTGTATCCGCTGCTTCTTGCGGTCTCACAGAAGGCTTCGACTATCGCAGACCTTTCGGGAACGCCCAACGGATCCGCCCTTCCGGCTCCGCCTGCTCCTTCCGTATCAATAAAGATCGGATAAGATATCTTATACTGACTTACAAGGCTTACCACCGCACTCGCTTCTTCAACGGCTTCCACCGGATTGATTGCCTGAGTGAAGAAATATACTCCCACGGGAATACCCGCTGCTATGGCGCCTTCTATATTCTCCCTAAACTTAGGATCTTCAACTATCGTTCCGGTCTTGGATCCTCTGTAACCGCATCTTATTATCGCAAATGTAACACCGTCGTTCTTAACGGCATTCCAGTCTATATCCTTGTTAAACTTCGATACGTCTATACCGAATGAAGCCGCCTCTTCTTTTCTTGCCGCATTCGTGCCGGCAGTCGTCTCTCCGGCCTCATTGGTCCCCGTATCCTCCTTCATGGCATCAATATCGGCTTCCGTCTTAATTAAGTACGATATATCGGAGATTGTCTTGTATTCAAGCTTTGCCTTGACACTGCATACAAGAGGCGTACTCGGGATATCAAAACCTTCCATTGCGGCAAGCTTGACTTCATAGTCTCCGGGAGTGAGGTCTTTGACATATATCACTCCGTCCCTGTCATCATCCTTATACTCGCCCACGGTGCCGACCATAACTGTGAAGAACTTGTCTTTCACAAGGTTGCCCGCATCATCCATTATCTTGATCCTTAAATCCTTCTCAACGGAAGATGCGCTTAAAACTATAGGTACGATTCTGGGTTCACCGTCCGATTCCGTCTTCTCGTACTTACCGCCGCCTACAAGCCTTGCGTCAAAGAATGTCTCATCGTACTTCCATGCATCCAGATCACTTCCCTTGATGCGTCCGTCCTTCTCTGCGATATCCTCATCAACTTCCGCCACGGCAGTTGCAGGCTTCTTTTTCTCCTGTCCGATATAGCCGTTTAAAGCAAGGACCAGTATGAAAATAGTCACTGCAAAGAGCGTTACCAGAAGTAACGCTCTCCTAAGCATCTTAGAGTCCATTTGCAACCTCAGTCAGATATTTGCCGTATTCCGTCTTAAGTAAAGGCTCGGCAAGTTTAAGCAGTTGCTCTCTGTCTATAAAACCTCTCTTGTATGCGATCTCCTCTATGCAAGAGATATAAAGTCCCTGTCGCTTCTGGAAAGCGCATACGAAATCGCTCGCATCAAGCAATGAATCGTGATTGCCCGTATCAAGCCATGCAAATCCTCTGCCCATAGTCTCGACCTTAAGTTCACCCATCTCAAGATAAGCGTTGTTGACCGCTGTTATCTCAAGCTCGCCCCTGGCCGAAGGCTTAACATTCTTGGCTATCTCTACAACTCTGTTATCATAGAAATACAATCCCGGAACCGCATAATTGCTCTTAGGCTCCTTGGGCTTTTCCTCTATCGATACGGCGTTACCGTTTTCGTCAAATTCAACCACTCCGTATTCTCTCGGATCCCTGACATAGTATCCGAATATCGTCGCACCCTTTTCTCTTGCTGCCACTTCACGCAACATGCTCGAAAAACTCTGACCGTAGAAAATATTGTCACCGAGTACGAGTGCCACATTGTCATCGCCTATAAAGTCTTCACCTATGATGAAAGCTTCCGCAAGACCGTTAGGCTTCTCCTGAATCTTATATTCAAAATGCATGCCGAGGTCGCTTCCGTCTCCCAAAAGTTCCTTAAAGACCGGAAGGTCCCTTGGAGTTGAGATGATAAGCACATCCCTTATATCGGCAAGCATAAGAATAGATAAGGGATAGTAAATCATCGGCTTGTCGTATATTGGTACTATCTGCTTGGATATTGCCTTGGTAATCGGATAAAGCCTTGTTCCCGAACCGCCTGCAAGAATTATTCCCTTCATAAAACCTCCGTTTCTCTATCAGACGTTGTACATTGTCTCGTAATACTTCTGATAATCACCCGATGTAACATTCTCCATCCAATCGGTATTCTCAAAATACCACTCTATGGTCTTCTTAATGCCGTCTTTAAACATTGTCTCAGGCTCCCAGCCAAGTTCCGACTTAATCTTATCGGGAGCGATTGCATATCTTCTGTCATGTCCCTTACGATCTTCCACATATGTGATAAGATCCTCGTTAACATGAGCCTTTCTGGGATCTGAATCGCTTAACATATCATGAATGGTGCTTATGATTATCTTGACTATATCTATGTTGTGCATCTCGTTGTGACCGCCGACATTGTAGGTCTCAAAGAGTCTGCCCTTTTCAATGACGGTATCGATTGCCTTGCAGTGATCCTTGACATACAGCCAGTCTCTTACATTCATTCCGTCACCGTACACGGGAAGCTTCTTGCCGTTTAACGCATTGTTGATCATAAGCGGAATGAGCTTCTCGGGGAACTGGTAAGGCCCGTAGTTATTGCTGCAGTTCGTGATATTGGCAGGGAACTTATATGTATCCATATAAGCCTTCACAAGCATATCGGAACCCGCCTTACTTGCCGAATAAGGGCTGTGAGGCGCATAAGGAGTCGTCTCATAGAAGAATGCATTGTCATCATCCGGAAGCGAACCGTATACTTCATCCGTAGAAACATGCAGGAATCTGCATCCTTCTTTAAAGCTTCCGTCGGGAAGTTCCCATGCCGCCTTGGCACAGTTAAGCATAACCGTTGTTCCGATCACATTGGTCTGAACAAAAACTTCGGGATTGCGAATGCTTCTGTCCACATGACTCTCTGCCGCAAAATGAACCACTCTGTCTATATCCGGATTCTCCTCAAAGACTTTCTGTATTGCTGCCTTATCGGTGATGTCGGCTTTAACAAAGGAATAGCCCTTTTTATTCTCAACGCCCTTAAGGTTTTCCAGGTTGCCGGCATATGTAAGAGAATCTACATTAATGACACGTATGTCATCTCCGTATTTTTCAAACATATAGTGTATGAAATTGCTGCCGATAAATCCGGCTCCTCCTGTTACCAAATAAGTATGCATATGCCATGCCTCCTTTTATGTGCTTATACTAATATCCGAGATAACTTAAATCCATATCCACGTTACCGCTTATTCCGTTGACTCTTCCCTTACTGGTGTACTGCCAGAGGTTGTATCTGCCGGAATATGTCGGTGTTGTATTGTACTGTGCAAGCCATATCTTCGCATTGCCGATTCCGTTCGGGTTAAAGTTGGAATTGAGCCATGACTTGCTCGCATAAACGCCCGCCGTATATCCGCTGTTGCTTATGGTCTTACAGAAAGCGTTGATAACCGCAGTTCTTGTGTTGTAATCAATTCTGTCTCCGCGGCCGCCGCTGCCTTCCACGTCTAAGAATACGGGATAACTAATCTTGTATCCGCTTATCATGTTAAGTGTCATTGAAGCTTCCTCAACCGCCTCAACCTCATTCACGGCCTGTGTAAAGAAGTATACTCCGACCTTAAGTCCTGCTGCCGTAGCTCCCTTAATATTCTCCCTGAACTTCGCATCCTCGATAAGTCCGCCGGATGTAGATCCTCTGAATCCGCAACGGATTATAACGTAAGATACGCCGGAATTCCTGACCTTGTTCCAGTCTATATTGCCGTTAAACTTCGATACGTCTATACCGAGATTACCGCTTCCTGCCTGAAGCACACCGTCTGAATTGAATGTGTACTTCGCACCCTGGATGACCTGTTCTCCCGTAACCTTGTTACCGTTCTTATCAAAGAAATACGTAGAACCGTCAAGTGTCTGCCATCCTGTATAAGAATATCCCGATGCCTCAGTAGACTGCTTATAGAAGGTCTGGTTCGGATTGCTTAAGTAATCACCCGCCGTTGCAGCCTTATAGCTGTCTCCTGACTTAATATATAACTGCACGCCTCCCGTGGTCTTAAGTGCCGCATCCTTCTTGTATGTAGGAGTAGGCGTGGCCTTGGGTGTGGGCGTGGGTGTAACCACAGGTGAAGGTGTAGGTATGGGCGTAGGTGTCGCTACAGGTGCCGCCGTAGGAACCGCCGTGGGTTCCGCAGTAGGCTCGGGAGTAGGAGTAACCGCTGCCGGATCAGGTGTAGGCTCTGCTGTCGGCTCCGGTGTCACCGTACCTTCACCGCCACCTTCCGGAGTAGGTGTTATCTCTTCAGCAAGAACCTCAGGTACCCATGTATGCTCCGTAGCCGCAAGGAATCTGTAGTAAATCACATCTATCCAGTCTATTCCCGTAACGGCCGTAGGCTTTGCAATATCCGAAGCACTGACCGCCGTATACTTCGTAGTCGTACCCGTAGCGGTCTTCGTGGACTCAACCCACTCAACCGTATCCGTAAGGGCCGCTTCAACCTGTTCCTTCTTCGCGGTATCCTCTATCGCCACATTGACCTGTGACTCTTTCTTGATCTCATCGGACACATCGATCTTCTTATATTCAAGAGTCTCCTTGACGTTGATCGACTGTGTATCCGAGCCGAAATCATATCCGTCATATCCCTCAAGCGCAACAAGCTTAACCTTCGCATCGCCGTGCTGCATGGGATTGATATATATCACACCATCCTTATCGTCATCCGTATATGTAGTAGTCTTCTTCTTGGAATCCGTAACCTCGGCCTTAAAAGGAATACCCGCAATCAGCTTATTCGTCTTCTTATTGACGAACTTGATCTTAAGGTCCTTAACAACCGACTGAAGATTCATCGCAACCGTAACGGTTCCGGATGTCTCATCTTCCTTCTCCTCGTATTCCGTGAAGATGGAATCTTCTTCCTCGTCTATATCGCCGACTTCATCTTTCTGCGCCGAAGCAAGCAAAACGCCCTCTCCTGCGGTACCGATCATGGAAAGATTGTCTCCTATTGCGGCGAACTCTCCAATCTTTTTCTCATTGGCCTTCGCACCCAAAAAGATATTGACCACAACTATGGCAACGACCAAAACCGCAACGCCTGTGCCTGCTACGAGATAATCAAGTCCCGTAAGCTCTCTTAAGCGCTTCGATACCTTCTGTGAAAAAGTAAGAGGTCTGGTCTTCTTCCTGCCGGAAGGTGCCGCCTTTTTGTGCGAACTGTGAGATGCATGCGAACTGTGTACCGCGCCTGCTGCATGTGCGCTATGTGCGCTGTGCTCGCCATGTGTGACCTTCCTGCGCTCTTCCGTATGATAAGCCGCACTCTTGGCAGTTCTGTGAGCCTCTGCGGGTCTTGCAGCCTTGTGCTCCTTAACCTCCACTGCCTTCTTCTTGGGCTCATCATACATCGCATCGGAGTATCTGCTTTTCTTAACATCCTTCGCAGCCTTATGAGCCTTCTCGCTTACCGCATGCTTCTCACTCTTAACTGGCTTTGTGCTCTTGTGAGGCTTTGAGCGGCTTGCACTCTTAACCTTTCTTACTTCACCGTCTTTGATCTTATGTGCCTGATGTTGCGTCCGGTGGTGATCCGGTGCGGCCTTCCTTGTCGCATTTGAATGACTCTTCTTAGGCCTTGCGATATCCTCGCTGCCTATCGAATCATATTCGGCAAGCATATCCGCAACATTGCTTTCACTCGACGCATAGCTTTCAGCATATCTGCCGCCCCTCTTGCGCGCGCCGGGCATATCAGGCTCATCCGGATTCATTACTTCCAATTCTTCTTCTCTGTCCATACTACTTCCCTTATTCACTCCTTACTCTGGTCATACTCTGACCACTCTATCATCAACTCATAATCTATAAGATTATACCAAACTTATGCGTCGGATACAAGCCTTATGAGCCTTTTTACCACAATAAATAGCGGTTACGTATGAACGTAACCGCTACATGTTGCGCTTATATTACCTTAGAGTGTCTGCTCCGTGCTTTCCTCTTTTTTAACATGGATTTTACCCGCCATTTCGGATACTCCCGCGATCAAAAGCGGTATGAGCAGGCCTGCTGCCAGATAAAGCCATTTAAAGCCCTCAACCCCATCGGGGATATATGTATAATAAAGATCCGTCTTAAGAAGATTGATATCAAAATCAGAGCACAAACCCGTATATGCAAAAATCAGATAAAAGACCGCTTTGACAAGCATAAAAGCCGACAGATGATGCATCATTATATCAAAGGTGTGCTCTCCGACAGACTTGATCGCCTTTAATGTGACAGACTCTTTCTCTGTCTTTTCATCATCCGTAACAATGTGGAATTCCTGCTCCCTTGTCTGATCTTTTGCTTTATTACCCGCAAAGAATCTGCTTAATATCTTCGATATCCTTAACCATAAGGCAATTCCCGTAAGCGTCGTGATAAAAGGCGTTATAACCGTTCCCGAAAAACCGTTGACCCATACCGTGCTGTATGCCAGCCCGCCGTGAGTTGCCGTAAGTATAAGATTCATAAGTCCGATCAACGGGAAATAAATGATCGACGGTGTAATGTCATATTTATACAATCTGCTTCGGTACAGTCTTCCGAACTGCAGAGTCGGTGCCATGAACATGAGGCGTGCCGGAATCCTGTACAGATCATAGACGCTGCCTCTTTTTGAAAGCCAGACCGTAACTATACCGACCAAGAGATACAAAACCATCATCACCCATTCGATATATGTCCCGTACATTTCTTTTTCGGAGCCTGCCGTCTTGGCATATATGATTCGTATTACCCTTCTTGCAAGAATGTCGCATACTTCCAGCATAAAAAGAACCGGAACAAACCATGCCGCCGCATTAAGGCCGAACTGATGACCTCCGACAAGCGGAGCAACCAGTATGTTGTAAAGATTCAACTCTCCCGCATAAGAAAAACCTTCCTGCCTTAAAAGCATCGAAATCAGGCCGTACACGATATTCCAAAGATAATAGGGCAGTAAAAGCCTCTTGGCTTTTCTTAAGATATAAGACCCTATATGAGCTTCATCCTCGGGCTTATAAAAATATCCCGCAATGAAGACAAATATCAACACATGATATGAATAGTACGGAAAAAGGCCTCCGAATGTTGCCACCGGAAAATCCAGATGCCCCAACAATATAAGGATTATTCCTATAGCTGAAAGAATTGTAAAAGTCAGATCACGTTCTCTTCTCATACAAAACACCAGATCTACGGTTCGATCTTGATCCTGTCATACACATATTTTGCGATGACTTTGGCGCCGTCGTCGTTTATATGATAATCATCGATAAGATATTTATCCCTGACGTCAACATTTATCGCACCGTAGTATATATCAAGGAAACTTGCGCCTGCCGAAGCAGTGGCTTCAAGTTCGAAAGTTACATAGTCACTTAACAGACCGTTACCTATATCGTGTATATCACCGTCCACGAAAAAGTCATCAATTGTCTTGCCGCCTGCTGCCTGTGATATAAATACAATCCTTACATAGGGATATGCGTCACGAAGCTTCTCTATCGATCCTCTTACGGCACCATATATGCTTGTCATATCGGTAACGCTCTCACTTCCGAGCGGTCTGTGATCCACGTAATCCTCAAGGTCATACATTATCGCTATACAGTCAACCTCTGTCATATCAACATGACTGAATATATCAGCAGTCTCGGCATTATTCTCGGATATGGCTGCTGCAGACTTTTTAACCGCAGCATAATTACCCGTAGCCAGAGCATCCGCAATATAAGGAAGACTTACTCCGTCTTCAGGATCATCATCCGAGTATTCCGAATTCTTACAGGTTATGTATGAGCCTTCAAAGCCGCAGTTTATGACATTTGCGTCATATATATCAGACAGTGCTTTTGCAAGATTGTTATCTTTACCTTCATCAGCAAAAGGACTGTTACCCAAAGCCAGTATTGTAAGCTTTCCGTCGGATTTTTTATCCGCGACACTTGCTGCATCAAGCGGAAGGATATAGTCATTGGGTTCGGTATCAAAATCCGTACTTATCTCATCCGGATCATAACCCGATTCCTGCCCCTTATTCCACTTACGGACCATTAAAACTATAGCGACAATAAGTATTACGATAACGCTTATGATAATTGCCTGAAGCAGTATTCCGCCCTTATCCGCGCTCTTTATATCCCTCTCACTTCTGCCCGATCTTTTTGTCATATTCTCTTTTTTCATTTCTTATTCTTCCCCATCCGAAGCCGACCATCTTCCCGATGCACCGCAGGGCAATACAAGTCCCGTATCGGTAACCGGCAACCCGATCTCTTCAGCTTCCGTCTTCCCGCCGAATCTCTCTTCCACGGTAAGCCCCAGCATGTATTTAAGTACCGCAGGTTGGAGTCCCGTGGTATATGAATTGATAAGGAAAAACAGCGGCTCATCCGATAAAAGCTTTGATGTCAGCTCCACAAACGGAAATATATTCTCCTCAAGCTTCCATGTCTCACCCTTGGGTCCTCTTCCGTATGAAGGAGGATCCATTATGATACCGTCGTATTTATTCCCTCGTCTTATCTCACGTTCTGCAAACTTAACGCAGTCATCCACAAGCCATCTTACGGGTCTGTCCTGTAAGCCCGAACTTACGGCATTCTCCTTGGCCCAGCCGACCATACCTTTGGATGCATCCACATGTGTTACCGCAGCTCCGGCCGCTAATGCCGCAAGCGTTGCTCCGCCCGTGTAAGCAAAAAGATTAAGGACTTTTACCTGTCTGTCACCGGTATTTTTAATTCGTTCCTTAATCAGCTTTGCACACCAGTCCCAGTTAACGGCCTGCTCCGGGAAGAGTCCCGTATGCTTAAAAGAAAACGGCTTTAGATTAAACTTAAGCTCTCTGTATCCTATCTGCCATTCCTGCGGAAGCTTATGGAATTCCCACTCTCCGCCGCCGGCCTTACTTCTGTGATAGTGTCCGTTATGTCTCTTCCAGCCCGGATTCTTTTTCTCCGTATTCCATATTACCTGCGGATCCGGTCTGACAAGCAAATACTCACCCCAACGCTCAAGCTTCTCTCCGCCCGATGTATCCAGGACCTCATAATCCGTCCATTTATCTGCAATCCACACTTATACTAATCCTCCATGCCGCGCGCTTTACTTATCTTCGTCGGAATCTCTGTAAAGCGCACTGTTGTAATTCTCAAGGCCCACGTCATACCATACGGCATTCTCAAGATTGCTGTAGACCACGTAATTATCCGTAGCTCCTACCTCCTTAAGTCCGTAATCCGTCACATCGCCGTCTATAACATCTTCTCTGCATATTATCACATAATCGCACTGATAGTCTGTGGCCGATTTAACAAGGCGGTCGGCCGGAATCACCGGAGACATATACAGGTCGAAAAGTTCGTTGTCCGCTTTTTTCCATGTGTCGACCATGCTGTCCCTGCCGAAAGGAAGCATGATATTGGTCGTATACTGACGCACAAAGTGCACAAGACCCGGCGGAAAAGCTGCCCAGATTCTTGTGTCCTTATCTTCAGGCTTAATCATGTCGCAGATCTGAATCACCTCATCGGGGATGTGATAGGGATTCTCCGCCACGGTAAAGACCGAACCTATATATGTATACGAGCCGCAAAGCGCAAATAAAACGCAGATAAGCGCAACCCCGAGTCTTAGGTGCGTTCCTATAACCTTGACGGCACTGTAGGCTATCACAAGCGTCATCGGAAGCAACCAGAGTATTCTGTAATAGGTTCCCTCATCCAGCATGTTGTATGCAAAGTAAAAATACGGAATAAAAAACAGAACCTGCAATACCGTGGGCACGATGACAAGCATCATCCTAAGGCTCTTATTCTCCTCCGTAAAATAAAGGTAAATAAGCGCCGCAATAAACAACAGACAGAAGTAGCCCGTTCCGTTATATTCTTTGAAGATTTCAACAATATCTATCATACCGATCCTTTATGCCGCACAAATTACGCCGCGCAACCGCACATAGCATATATTACATGAGCAGATATATAGCACCGTACGCCACAAGGGGCACACAGGTTATCATAAGCTTAAGAGCAATCTGGATGTCCTTCTTGCATACGGTCATCGTGATTCCGTATATACCTATCAACATCGCTACAAGGAATACGCTTGCCGTACTGCACATCGCCGCAACTATGCTTAATGCAAAAAGTGTAAGCCAGAATCCCAAAGTCTGTCTCTCTTCTTCCTCATCCTCCGTCTTAAAGATCGATAAGATGAGCCAGATTACCGAACATATCACAAAGTTGGCAAGCATCGACTTACCCTGCCACGTCCTTGTTAAGAAAAACGTTGAACCCGTATATATCGAAACATTACCGAATATGTATATGAAATTCACAAAAAGCAGGAAAGCCGCCGTCCTCTTGCCGTCCTTATTAAACAACAACGTACCGCAGTTATAATAGACCATATACATAAGCGGGATAAGCAGTATACCTATCACCGAATGCGCCATAATCGTCGGATGTATGCCGCTTACCCTTGATAAAAACGCAAGCCACACCGGAACCGATGCCAGTGCATGCCTTAAATCCATCGACGTACTTAAGCCCGTATAAGGCTTTATTCTGTAAAGCGTATCGGTGTCGTTGGTAAGCAGCGACTGAACGACATAGTAAGCATCATCTCCGTCAAATGCCTCCATGCACACATACATCACCACCTGGAAAAGCACAAGAAGCGCCACGCATATCCACATGATAAGCTCGTCTTTTGCGATCTTCTTCTCATCTTTTATGCTTTTCGCATCAGGCACGCCGCCTTTTTTCTTTACTCTGAATGTAAAAACGATCAGCCCTGCCATTGCGAACGCACACTGGATTCCGAAGAACAGTCCGACGATCAACGGGAACCCGTCCGTCTTACATATAATCACGGGCACTGCAATCAGTTCAAAGATTGCAAGCGAAAAGATAAAGCCCATAACATAGGTCGCGGTATGCTTTATCCTGTCACTGTCAATAAACGATGCAGGCAAAAGACCCATACAATATGGAATTACGATCAGTACCACCAATAAGGCGATGACTTTAGTTATCATTGTATTATTCCTTTATGCTTACAAATCTATGCTGTCATAATCATAGTCATATGCAAGCTTTCTAAGCGACTCAAGCTCCGTCTGCAGATTATCTTTCGTAACCTTTCTTCTGCCTTCTGACATGCAGTCCACGATATAATCACAAACCTCAGGGCTGTAATGGGTATAGTCCGCATAATTGTCGAAGTTGCAGATTATATCCTCGTCATTCTGGAAAAAGTAGACCTCCACGTTATCATACTCAAGGAGTCTTTCCGTCATATACTCATACTTCGCAACAATCTTGTCAATCTGCCCCTGCCTTTTCGCATCATACCAGTACAGAATGCTGTAAGGCGGGTAGAATATAGTATACCTTGTATTCGGATGCTCTTCAATATAAGGGATTATATTGGCATCAAGATTGGCCTCTATCCCCTCAATATAAGCCTCGGTAGGCGTCTCATCGATTATCTCTTCAGCCGGTGTATAGTATAACCTTACATTCGCCAGATTATAGTGCATCGGCTGCCACCAGGGCTTGTATATCATATTCCACTCAGACGCATCCGTCCTGTCAAAAAGCGGCCTTATAACATAATCCAAAAACACGGTCTTATTAAAGATATACTTCACGTCATTAAACGGATTGTCATCATATATATAATCGGTCGGTGTAAACTTTGTCCGGTTGATATCGCCCGAATAATTAAGCTCGTCTATACCCAAGAAAACCTCTTTTACATTATCGCCCTTAGCCTTAAATATCTTATCAAGTATAATCGCCTGATCCTTGGGATAAGCACCGTTATAGCTTAACTTCTGAGTCTTTAGCCCCATATCGTCATAAAACCGGTCGGTATCAAAGGCCACCGTCATGGACGAACCGAGCAATACGCTGTCATAATCCATGTGCGCGGCAAGTCCCGGATTCATGTCTACCTGATCATCCACTATGTATGGGAAGTCCTTAAGCGGTGCATGATAGTGAAAAAACGGATCAACTGCAATAACGGAAGTTCCAATGAGCATAAGGCCCGCAAGAACTGTCAGCACTCCGGATATTATAAACTTTTTGGCATTATTCTCACTCATGTTATCCGGTCCCGTCAGAAGTTAAAATATAAGAATGTACTTACGCCCGAAAGCGATATTATACACCAGGCCAACAATGCTCCGAATATGATTCCGTTTATTATGTTTAAGCGGGCTTTACCCGCAATCTGTCTAGCATTCGGCAAGAAGAATACCATAACCGTTCCTGCCAAAGTAAACGCAATCATAAGTATGTATCTGCCAAACGACAACGTCGTTAAGTGACATATCTTAAGCACATACCAGAATTCACCGGAATTAAACCCTGACATGAAATCTTCGCCGGGGCGCGTGAATGTTCCGGCAAAAGCGGACTTTATCATATCAAGTGCCTGCGATACCGTATCCGCACGGAAGAAGACCCATGCCAGACACACAAAAACGAAGGTGATGATATGTGAAATCACCCCGTTTAATTCAATACGGATCTTTGTTCTGATAAGTCTGGTTATGATGCTCATTATTCCGTGCATCAGTCCCCATACGATAAATGTTACTCCGGCTCCGTGCCATATTCCGCTTATCAAAAAGACAAGGAAGATATTGATATATGTTCTTACTTCTCCCTTCCTGCTGCCTCCAAGCGGAATGTATATATTGTCGGTTAAAAACCTGTTAAGCGTTATGTGCCAGCGTCTCCAGAACTCACCTATATTACGCGACTTGTAAGGCGAATCGAAGTTGACGGGGATGTCAATTCCAAACATCATGCCTATTCCCAGAGCCATGTCACAATATCCGCTGAAGTCAAAGTAAAGCTGCAACGTATAGAATAAGATTGCAAGCAAAGCCTCTATACTGTTTATCCCGTATGAAAGGTTTGTATAGGCATAATCAACACTTTTTCCGAAAGTATCCGCAAGCAGGACTTTTTTGCAAAGTCCGAGGATAAAAAGCATTGCCCCCTTACAGAATACTTCGGTATCAAAATCCTTACCCTTTTTTATACCTTCATACTGCGGCATCATGCTCTTATTATCGGCTATCGGGCCGGCAATAAGCTGAGGGAAGAAGGTTACAAACAATGCGTAATCGACAAAACCGCATTCTTTAACTTCACCTCTGTATGCATCCGCCAAAAATCCAATCTGCTGGAATGTAAAAAAGCTTATACCCAGAGGCAGAAGGATATTCTTAAGCGGAATATTAAGCGTAAAAATCCTGTTACAGCTGTCAATCAAAAAGTCGGTGTATTTAAAGTACATTAACAGCGCAAGATTTCCAATAATGCCGACCGTAAGGGTTACCTTTAATGCAGCCGGCTTTCCCGTGCGTTTCATTAACACATATATTGCATAGTTAAACAGAACAGATACAATCATTATGGCCAGATAACCCGTATTAAAGTATCCGTAAAACCATAATGACATCCCTATAAGCCAGACCTTGGCCGCGCGGGCGTTCGCCCTCTTAATCAGATAAAATCCGATTAACGTAAGCGGCAGGAAAAGGAATATGAATATGTGTGAATTAAAGAGCATATCCTCTCCTATCTGTCATCATCACTGTCGTAATAGAAATCATCATCCGACGCTGTTGCCTTGCCGGTCATAACAAGCACAAATACCAGCACTCCTATACCGCCCGCAAGGATAAGTCCAAGTATTACAAACAGCATTGCATTGCTTCCGCTCTGCGTGATCATCTGCTTATCCGAGAACGTTATAACGTAATCCGACGCATGGCTTAAGTCGAATGCCGCATTTCCGTCCGTTCCTACCAATACGGAATCTACAAGTTCAAGCTTCTCTCTGTCCTCATTAAAGTAATAGAGAGTATCATACTTGCCTGTATATTCCTGACCTGTATCAATCGTAAGGAGCGGATCAAATGCGAACTCTTC
>JAEEGJ010007477.1_pt1 | contig 31266 bp, 21 predicted proteins | sample 8958761 | NCBI WGS metagenome assembly JAEEGJ01 (sample SAMN16246546, study PRJNA631951) | gut metagenome | biome: gut microbiome; feature: rumen; material: RS-attached | host: Bos | place: Iran: Karaj | collected 2018-10
TTTGGGCATAATATAAAATCGAATCTACTAAACAGGAACTTTCTATGAAAACTGCAAAATCCCCAACCCGTATCACTTCAGTATTTGCCCTTATCTTCTCGTTCGTCGCGATGATGTGCATGTTCGCTGACGCCTTCGCTGGCGAATCCGGCTGCGCCCGTGGCAATGTCTATTCCGTCATGTTCGCCCTTCAGGATGGCTACAACGTCGTCGTTCCTCTCATCATTGGCTTCGTCGCTGTCTGCCTTGTCCTTATCGCCGCAATCGGTGGCGTTCTCATCGGTGAGGCCGCTGGCAAGTCCATCGCCCTTGCTGAGATCGTCTTAGGAATCGCCGCTGGCGTTCTCTTCATCTTCTCGATCCTCTTCTACACGAGCGCCAACCCAACCGTCGATATGGCGAGCACCGCTGACTCCGGTCTTGGAGCAGGTTCCATCTGCGTCATCATCTTCAGCTTCCTCGCTGCTGCCTTTGGCGCTATCGACCTTCTTGTCCACAGCAAGAAAAACTAAGTTCCCTCATTAATAAAAAGCCCTCCGAAATGGAGGGTTTTATTTTGCGAATTTGTATCCCCTGCTACTTAAGCCTTCGAGGATTTTGGTGACACATTTGTCGAGGTTTTTCTCTATCTCGCCACCCCAGAAACGGAATATTAGATATCCTTCTTTAGTTAGCTTTTCATTAACCTCATTATCTCTTTCAATATTCCTTTTGATTTTGGGAATCCAGTATTCCCTGTTGCTAAGGATCTTCTTCTCATTCTCTTCGAAGTCCTTGCCATGCCAGAACTCGGAATCGCAGAAGACCACCACTTTGACACCCTTAAAAGAGATATCAGGATGGCCGAAGATGTATTTGCTGTTGCAGCGGTATCTGCACCCTTTCTCATAAAGGGCTTTTCTTAGCTTTACTTCAATCGAGGTGTCTTTGCCTCTGATTCGGCTCATCGTGTATGAGACGGTGGCTTCATCTCTTTTCATTCGTAGGTATAGCTGACGTGGATAGTTCCGAATATTGTAGCGTCAGTAAGTTCAAGCTCAGGGATGTTCCCGGTATACGTGTAATCCGACTCATAATAGTCGACCCTCTTCTCATTAGAGAGAAGGGAGAAAGATGTGATTGAGATGTTGGCTGGAAGAGCGGTTTCCTCAGCGTAAAGGTCATTCACCGAAAGTGATTCGCCTTCGAAGGTGATGTGGAAGCTATCCCCTCCTGAGGAAAGGGCCTCGAAGGAGGTCAGGTTATTGAACTTGCCGATTGAGCCCATGTAAGACTGGCAAAGGGTCAAGGAAGTGATGTTGTTGGAATTGATTAAGGTCGGGAGGTTGATGAAGGAAGCAATAGCAGAGTCAGTCGTCGCGGCGTAGTTATGGCTGACGTTATTCTCAGTGACGACGAAGTGTCTGTTGTCCGTGTCATTGTTATCGACGTATTCGGTCACTCTGACTTGCTTCAAAGTATCAAGCGACTCATCAAATACATAACGTGTCTCGCTTGAGTAATCGAGACGATACTTCGTAATCTCATCGGAACGAAGGTATGGGGCCAAATAATCGACTTCAAGGCTCGACTCTTTGAAGACCTTCTTCTGATTGAATTCGTCAATGACATATTCGGTAATCTCAGAATGAAGCGAATATGAAACAGATTGGACCTCAAAAGAATTCTGCTCAGTGAGAGCGGCATTCACAAGCCTATTGGCTGTTTCGAGGTCGATCGCTTTGACATAGGCGTTCGTGCATGAGGAAAGACCTAGGGACAAACCTAGGAAGACGATGGCTTTCTTCATGTTCTTGCTTCTCATAACTAATTGAATTGGGCGTTAAACAGGTCGTAGTAGAACCCCTTCTTCTTAAGGAGGGTTTCATGATTGCCTTGCTCAATGATAGCACCATCTTTGAGGACAACGATAAGGTCGCTTGAGACGATTGTGCTCAAACGGTGTGCGACGACGATGGAAGTTCTTCCTTTAAGGAGTTCTTTGAAGCTCTCATTGAGAAGCTTCTCGGTGCGGACGTCGATGTTGCTTGTAGCTTCGTCTAGGATGACAATCTCTGGTTCGAGGAGCATAAGACGGGCAACGCAGATGAGCTGCTTCTCACCGATTGAGAGACCGGAGGAATCGCTGATGATTGTGTCATATCCCTGAGGGAGTCTTTCAATGAAGCCGGCAGCCTGGGCTTTCCTTGCCGCTTCTTGCACTTCTTCAAGACTCGCGTTTTTCTTTCCGTAGGCGATGTTATCGAAAACCGTGCCGGTGAAAATCCAGGTATCCTGAAGGACCATTCCGATGTGTTCTCTTAGGGAATCTTTCAAAATATCCTCTGCAAATTCCCCATTAATTGAGATTTTGCCATGCTGAGGATCATAGAATCTCATGAAGAGGTTGATGAGAGTGGTCTTGCCACATCCCGAAGGGCCAACGAGAGCGATCCTCTGCCCTTTCTTGATATCAAGGGAGAAGTCATTGATGACGACTTTGTCCTTCGTGTAACCGAAGACGAGGTTGTCCGCTTTAAGGGAATCGATGGAACCCTCAATGAGCTTCCTTCCTTCATCGACGTCTTTAGGCATGTGAATTGCTTTGTCGATTCTATCGAATGAGGAGATGGCATAGCCAAGCTCACTCATGACATCGCTCACCTCATTGAATGGCTGCATGAAGTTGGCAGCATAGGTTAAGAAAGCGCTCAAATCACCGATTAAGAAGGCGGCAAAGCCGAGATTCACATCTTTGATGATGAAGAGGGCGCCAAGGAGAATGAGGGTGGCATTGATAATGGCGTTAATCAATCTTGTTGAAGGGTTGATCGTTGAAGCGCCCATCGTGGCCTTGAAGGAATTCTTTCTGAACTTCTCATTCAAAGCGGCGAATTCCTTTTCCTTGTCTTCGGTTATTCCAAGGGTTTTGACCGAGGTTGAGTTCTTAAGTGTCTCATTGACGAAGGAGGAAAGCTCTCCGCTCGCGGAGGCCTGAGCTTTGAAATGCTTCGAATTGTATTTCGACACGAGGCGGCTGACCACCATCGAAAGAGGAGTCAGGAGGATGACCACTACCCCAAGAGCCCAGTTAAGGGTGAACATGAAGACGATGGTCACAAGGATGGTAACAACTCCATCGAATATGGCGGCAAATCCGCTGAACAATCCATTCTGAACGTTCTCGATATCGTTGATGAGCCTTTGAACAAGATCGCCTTTCGAGGATCCGTCGATCTCTCTGATCGGCGCATGCATATAAGATTTGAAAAGCTCTTTCCTCATCTCGGCGATGATCTTCTGTCCGACGAAAGCTCTCTTACGCTCAAAAAGACGTCTGAAGATGGTTCCAACTATGAGAGCGGCGATGAGAAGCAAGAAGAGGAAGTAACTAATAAAGTCGGGGCCGCCGACCTCGAGACATCCCCCATGCTGACAGGACTCCACCGCTAGCCTATGTTCCACGATCCTGTTGACGAGCTTGCCGGCGAGGAATGGGATGGCGAGTTTGGAGACAGTCGAGATCAAGGAGAAAACAAAAGTCAAAGCGATCGCAAAACGACTTCCTTCGAGCCAAGGTTTGAGGCGTTTCAGCTTCTTCATCTGACGCCTCCTTTCTGGATCTCGAAGATCTCGCGATAGATATCGCAGCTCTTAAGCAGCTCTTCATGTTTGCCTGAAGCGATTATCTGTCCATTGTCAAAGACAAGGATCTTGTCGCAGTCCATTAGGGATGACGCCCTTTGGGAGACGATGATTTTGGTTAAGCCTTTGATTTTCGAGATATTCGATCTGACTTTCTGGTCGCTTAGATAATCAAGCGCGCTCATGCAATCGTCGAGGATAAGAAGGTCCCCTCCTTTGAGGAGAGCCCTGGCGATAAGTAATCTCTGCTTTTGGCCGCCAGAAAGATTTGCGCCTCCTTCTTCGATCTCATGGTCGAGGAAGTCGTCATACTTGGATACGTAATCGTAGGCTAAAGCGTCTTTAAGCGCTTTGACCATCTCATCTTCCGTCGCATCTTTCTTTGAAAGAAGGAGATTGGAACGAATTGTTCCTTTAAAGATGGAAGGTTTCTGAAGGGCGACCGATATTTCTTTTCTCAAAGCGTTCAAATCATATTCGTATAGAGGGATGCCGCGATAGAAGATTTGACCGCTTGTTGGTTCATAGAGTCTAAGGAGAAGCGAAATGGCTGTGCTCTTTCCGCTGCCGGTTCCGCCGATGATGCCAACCGTCTCACCTTGGCCGATTCTGAAAGTAAGATTGCTGACCGCTGGTTTGTCCCCTTCTTTACCATAGGTAAGGGAGACATCTTTGAATTCGATTAACTTGGTTCCAGAGGCTTCTTCGTCTTTGGTTATGACACCTGTGTTTTTGATATCGCCTTCAAGCGCTAGCAAAGAATCGATTCTCTTTTTGGAAGCCGAGGCTTTATTGAGAGCGAAGATCATTCTCGAGAACATGATCATCGCCGCCAAACAGGAAACAAGATAGGAAATGAGGGAAACGATCTGGCCGGTTGTTAGTCCGGAGTTTTCGCCTCCGCTAAAACCGCCGACATAGACAACGAGAATGAGGGCGGCGTTCACGAAGAAGAAGGTCAAAGGATTGAGCCAGGCGTTCGTGGAAGCAAGGTCCAAGTTTCTGTGTTTGTAGTTGGCGACACTTACGTTGAATCTCGTCTCCTCATGCTCCTCTTTATTGAATGCTCGAACTGGTTTTGCCCCTGATAAAGCATCGCCTGAAATAAGGGTCATTTCGTCCAAAGAGGCCTGAATTGCCGTGTATTTTTCATTTGAGGCGACCATAACCACGCCAATGACGATGGCACAGGCGATGAGGGCGCCGACATAGATGAAGCCTGCTCGAATATCGATGATGAAGGAAAGGATCGTGGCACCTATGAAGAGGAACGGAGGCCTGAAGATAAGCCTCATGAACATATTCACTCCGCTTTGCATGGCAAAGGTGTCATTATTCACGATCGTGAGGATCTTCTCTTTGCCAAAAGTATCTAACTGTTTGTCGCTAAGAGAGCTGACTTTATGGAACACCTCTTTCCTGAGGTCATGGGCGTAATCGCAAGCGACCCTTGAGCAAAGGTACTGGGCGAGCATCGTGAAAAGGAAGCCAAGGAGAGCCACGCCAAAGAGGATGAGGGAGGCTTTCCAGGTGAAGTTCCAATCGTTCTTCGCAATACCTTCGTCGATGATATAGCGAACAAGGAACGGGGAGAAGAGTTCTGTCGCAACCTCAAAAAGCTTCAAGGTCGGCGCTAGGAAAACCTTGAAACCGTATTTCTTAAGAGGCGTTAGTGCTTTCATCAAGCCTGTCCTTTTTTGTCCTGATCAGGCTGTTTGACCTCAACATGGGTCTCTTCGTCGACGGCGGTTAAAGTGATTTCGGCCACTTCTTCTTCCTCGCCGTCTTTGTATAAGCAGAAACGGAATCCTTCATCGCCGTTTCCATAAACACGGTTAAAGGCGACAGGTCCATTGTTCTCGGCAAATTTGGCGCTCGCTCTAGCGACGTCATTCATGATCCATCTGATAGGTTCGCCAACGAAGCCAGCGAACATCGAAGCACAGTCGACTATGAGAATAGGCGATGGACAAGTCATGACGAATGAAAGCTCGCGTCTCTTGTTGTCATAGATGATTTCGCTGATGGTGCACCCTTCAAAGCCACCGCGATTGCCCCAGGAATTGACCTCAAGGCTCTCGGCGAAGGTATCGACATCGAAGGTCGGATCTTTTTGGGTGTAATTAAGGACTTTGGCAAGTTCGTTGATGCGTCTATAGCAGTCCTCGAAAATGGCTTTGTCTTCTCCATCCATATAGGCTTCGCCTTGGATCATGAAGGCACTGTCTGCCATGAGGAAGAAACGCATAGCGTTGAAACTTGATTGCTGCACGCCTAGGCCCATCTGGTGCATGACACCCATGCGGTAGCAAAGCCCAGCGAAGACCAAAGGGTCTTTGCCGGTTGAGGCGACATAACGGGAATAGCAATCAGGATAGAAGTTGGAGATGATCTGGTAAGCGAGATTTGGGTTCTTCTCAACGAAGACGCCTTTTAGATAACAGTCGGCGAAATGGAGAAGACCATTGGCAGAGCCAAACGCCATCGCTTTAGCGTAGCATTCGTAAGCACCCCTGTAGTCTGGAGCACCTAAGACACCTGACTCACAAAGAACGCCCATTCTGGTTAAGGCTTGTCCATCTCCCTCAAGGCAGCTAGACATGTAATAAGAGAAAGCGGTCTTTGGATCAGGCTCAGTGAATTCGGAGCCAAATTCCAAAAGGGTTGCGAGGTCGAATGTGGCGTATGGGTCATTAAGACGGCTTAGCAAAGCTAGGTATTGGATATAAAGAGCCTCGTTGGCTTTCTTGTGGGAGATTTTGCCATCTCTATATCTTTCGCAGTACGTTCTCGCGGCTTCTGGATGGCGTTCCATGTAATCCTCGCCGAAGAAAGCGAGGTTGAGATCTTTGAGGGTTTCGTGGTCGAAGTGATAGCCGGAAGCATCGCCTACGAGGGCGTCCATTCCGCACTCAGGGCAGATGGCTGTCACTCCCCTATCGTCGCTGATCCAATCTTGGACGTCTCTGGCGTTGATGGTGTGGCGACAGAAAATGCAGGAGCATTTCTCACTATGGAGAATCTCGAGGTCATTTCCAACCGTATGGGCGAATATCTTTTCGAATTCCGGATTCTTGTTCATGTTCAAAGTATAGCATGAATAAAAACATTTGCTTCTTAGAAGCAGCACTTAATATCAAAAACGCCCGCAGGGCATTCATTAATTTCGCCAATCAAGTATAATGATTGGGTTATGAAACAATCTGTTAACGGTATCAAAAACTTCTGGTGGCTCCCTCTTGCCATCCTATTTATCGCGTGTTTGATCGGCTGCACGATCATCGGAGAATACATGGACTTCCATTTCTCCTATTACATGACGGCGTATTATCCAATCGGACCAGTCGCCCTGTATGCTGGTTCTGTGCCAGGCTATGCGCTTGTCGGATTCGTGGGCCCGCTTCTCTTCATCGGACTCCGCAATTCTCAGAACAAATTATTGAAATACCTTGGATTTGCAGGGCTTTTTGTTGTTCCTTTCGTTTCAGGACTCGTCTATGGATACGACGTTTTCTATGATGATCTCAAGATCCCAGGACTCCTCATCGGAGCGGCTATCATCCTTGCTATCGACGGTCTTCTTGCCTTCCTTTTCTGGAAAGTCGATGAGAAAGATGCGATTAAAGATGCGTTTATCATCGCCATCGCTTTCTCCCTCACGTTCATCACCGTCTTCGCTTTGAAACACATCATCGAAAGACCAAGGCCATACTATGTTGAAGATTATTATCAGTTTGTGCCTTTCCTCCATTTCTCGACTCACGTCAACGGCTTCTCTACCGACGCCCTTGAATCTTTCCCAAGCGGCCATAGCGCGATCGCCGCGACCTTCCTTCTTTGCCCGCTCCTTTGCAAATACCATGAGAAGACGAAGAAGCTTTGTTGGTTATTCTTCCTCGTTGCCGCCGTATGGCTCCTCTTCACGATGCTCGGAAGAATGGCGCACATGCACCACTACCTCTCTGATGTCTGCTCAGGCGCCCTCATCGGCATGTTCTTCTCTTTCTTGACCAATTTCATTGCTCAATTCATCAAACCAAAGAAAAAGGACGAAGTAGAAAATGGATAAGGTACTAGCCCCCGCTAGAGCTATTTCCCACCCAAAAGAGAAAAGAGGGAGGATTTTCGAAATCGATTTCCTCCGTGGGGTTGCCATCTGCTTGATGGTCCTTCTCCATTTCTGCTACACCTTGGGTTTCGGTCCTAAAGATTTCTATGACATCAAATTCGGTGACGAGCCTGAGTGGTTTGTGCCGCTTGCCAGGCTTTTCCGTTTCGTTTTCTGTTCGATCACCCAGCCAAGCGGATTCTTCTCAATGAGCGGCACTGATGAGCGTTTCTTTATGAACATCTACACGAACCTCCACTGCCTTGAGGTTTTCTGGGCTGGTATGTTCATGTTCTTGGCAGGTCTTTCCTGCACCCTTTCGAAGAGCAACTTCAAGAGAGGCTTGAACATCTTCATGGTCGCGAACTTCTTAAGCATGGCTTTGGAGCTTGGGACCGACCTTATCGAACCGTTTGATATGCACATTTGGTGCGGCATCCTCCACGCGTTAGGAATCGCCATCATGCTATTCTCGCTATACGACCACTTCTTGCCGAAATGGTGGCAGACCTTCATCGCCTTCATCGTTTTGACGATCGCCGTAGGATTCCTCATTCCGAAGGCTTACGTGCTCGATTCTCGCGGAATCAGAAGCATCCCGTCCATTGGCTACCCTCCGTTTAAGGATTTCGGGACATTCTTCGAGAAAATGGGAAAACTCCTTCTCGGTCTTAATAGATATGGCGATGACTATTTCTCGCCTGTGCTTGTCACCACCGCTGTCTTTGGTGGCGCTGCCGTAGGCAAAACGATCTACAAAAAGAAAAAGAGCCTTCTCCCATCCTGGTTCAAGGGAAGATGGGGAAAGCCAATCTGTTTTGTTGGAAGACACACCCTTATCATTTACGCGGCCCATCAGGTCGTCGGTGCGCTTCTCCTTATCATCATCATGAGCGCCTCAGGCGAACCGTTACCGTTATAAGCCCTTCTTGCAGATCTCTAAGACTTTATCGAAATCGAGCGAGAGGGCTTTTCCTTTTAAGTCCTCTTCCTTGATCCAGAAGAGTTCTCCTTCTTTAGAAGAATGCATGTCTCCTGAGAAGTCTTTGCTTCTGAAAAGGATGCAGAGGTGACGTAATCCCTCTTTTGGGACGTTCCATTCAAAATAACCGCACTCCTCAACCGAATGGAGGTCGTAGCCGGTTTCCTCTTTCATCTCACGGATGACGCTTTCGGGGACGGATTCCTCGTCCTCGACGTGTCCTCCAGGGAAATTGATGCCTGGCCAATCCTGCTTTTTCCTATCGATGACCAAAAAGGTGCCATCCTCCTTATAGAGCATGCACATGTTGGTCAAGATGACTTTGGAGTTTCTCATCAAAGCAATTCTAGGCTTTATGGTTAGAGAAAGAAATCATAAAATCTTCGTATGAAGATTGCTTTCTCCGAAAAAGACAACGCCGAGTTCAAGAAGCTCGTCAACGCGATGGACGACAATGAAGCGGCCGCGCTTTTCTATAACATTCTTTTGAATGGTGAGGAGAAAGTGAGCGAATCCACTCTCCCCTACCCGATAGATAGGCTCAGCCCAAAAGAATATAGCGAGAACCCATATTTCGTTAGCGTCAGACCTAAAGCGAAGAAGGACGGTTCTTTTAGACTCGATTATTTAAAGAAGCCTTCCCATATCGGTTTCGTCTATGACGAGATCATCGTCAAAGGGAGATACTTTGAAGAGACAACCCCATTCGGTTATTTCGATAAGCCTTTCGAATTCCTCGCTCTCCTTGAAAAGGAACGTATCTGGATGAGCGTTACCCCTCATGAGATAAACACTATGAAGGAGCCAATCAAAAAAGCCAAAGGCAAAGTTATCACCCTTGGACTTGGCCTAGGCTATTTCGCCTATATGGTCCACCTCAAGGAAGAAGTCACTAAGGTGACCGTCATTGAGAAGGACAAGAGGGTCATCGCTCTCTTCAAAGAGAACATCCTTCCGTTCTTCCCGTTTAAAGAGAAGATCGAAATCATTGAAGCCGATGCGATTGAGTATATGAAAAAGGCAGGCTCCTTTGATTATCTCTTCGCAGACTTATGGCACTTCGCAATAGACGGATTGCCGCTATATCTCAAGCTCAACAAATTTGAGGAGAAATATCCTTCCTCCAAATTCGATTATTGGATTGAGCCATCGATGCTCATCCTCATCAGGAAAGCCCTCATCATCCTTGTTGAGGAAGAGCTCCACCACACGAGCGATGATGATTATGAAGACGCCGCTACAGTAAGTGACGAAGTTGTGAATGCCCTCCACTTCCTCCTAAAGGAAAAAGAGATTAAGTCCATTGATGATTTGCTTAAGATTTTAGAGGAAGAAAACCTAAAATCCCTTGCAAAAACCCTATATCTTTAAGAAAAAAGCCCTCTAGATTAGAGGGTTTCTTTTTCTTGTTCGTCTTTCTTTCGCATTGCCCTTCCGACATGGAAGGAAGCGAATATGACTCCGATGACGAGGACCACGATTCCCATGATCAGGAAGAATGGTGCCCATCTAACATCGATGCTGTTCTCAGGCTCGACTCTGGCGATCTCATAAACGCCTTTGATGGCCATGTAGACGATGATCGTTCCGATTCCGCAGTTGAAGCCAAGTCTCCCCCACTCACCGATATCGATGGCGAAGATAAGAGAGACGGCAGCATAGGCAACTAAAAGGGTGAGAGGCGGAACCCAAATGAAACCTATGTAGTCGCTATAGACTCCATGGGCGTTATACAAATAGATTTGTCTGAAGGCGATGGTGAAAGCGAGAACGCCTAACCAAATGATGGACTGCCTAAGACCTATTTTTCTCTCAGGCGTCAACCACATAGATCATATCTCCTAAGGCACGAGGGGTTTTCTGGGTTGGGTATCTCTTCGGAGTGCCGGTCTCATCAAGACAATAGAAGGTGCTTGAGTCACCGCCGTCGAGGTTATAGGCAATGGAGCAGCCTCTGTCATAGAGCCTCTGTGCAAGGTCATGGAGAGAGAAGCCGTCGGTCTGGCCTTTGTTTCTTCCTTGGCTGACAAGGAACATGTAATGGAACGGTCCAAGATAGCCGATCGCGGTACGCTGATTTCCAGCCTGGTGAGGACTTGCGACGTCCTCGTCTTCGTCAACGCAGATAGCGCCGTTATAGACAAGGGTCGGGCCAAAGGTCCACACCTGCCAGGCTCTTCCGTTTGTGAGATCGCTGGTCGTGTATGTCGGCAAGGAAGGAGTCCTACGTGCGCCAGTGAATCCCGGTTCGGTGTATAAGGACATCGTTCCATCATTCCATAAAACGAGATCCTCAAAGACCGCGTCGTTACCGGTTCTCGTCTGGGTACGAAGTACCTGTCCGTTTCTAAGGACGTATCCAAGACGGTGATCGAGGTTGTTATAGGAGCTATCTCCAGAGATCGCGCCTAAAACGGTGACGTTATATTTCTTCTCAACGTCTTTGATTTGGTTATAGACGGTAGATAAGCAATTATCGCCCGGATAACCGTTAGAGTCGGTGACTTGGTTGGTTCTCAAATCAGTGATCTTCTTAATCTTGATTTCGAGGGTATAGAAAATGATTTCGTTTCCACGGCTGTCATGGCATTCGTTATTAGGATCGTATTCACCTGGTCTGTACCTTGTGAATGTGGTTGTGGTTTCAGTGTATGGGCTGACGGTGACGGTCGTTTCGGAAGAGGCGACTGATTCGCTTTCGCTAGCGGAAGCACTTCCACTGCCTGAAGAACTTGGAGTGGATGTTTTCACGGACGAAGCCGGAGTCGATTCCTCGAAGTTGGCAAAAGGATCATCGTTGACCCTTTGTTCGGCAACGCCATTGATTCCGAAGAAATTATGGAGAAGGTTGGTCGTTGCAAGACCCGCGATAGCGACGGCATAGGAAAGGCCAACGATGAGAAGAAGCTTCTTGCTCTTTGTCATTTTGTTTCTCCTTTCCTTTTCTTTCTAAGTTTCCTCGCGAAGATGAATGTCTTACTCACGAAGAAGTTGACTATGAAGATAATAGCCTCAACGAAGACTTTTAGTAAGGTCAAACCGAAGTTTTCTGGGAAAACATAATCGAAGAGATATAAGAGACCTAAGCCAAGGCACATATTAATGACGAATACGAACGCATAACGGCCTAGTTTTCGCCCAAAACCCTCTGGCCCTGGAAAGACTACGTAATTGTTCATGAAGAAGTTATACGGGCCACTTACGAGCCTAGCGCCCACATAAGGAACCAAGACTTCCCAAGGAAGTTCGGTTGGACCAAAGTAATGGATGGTCGCGAATAGGCCGAAATCGATGAGGAAACTCGACAAAGCAACCAAGAGATAAAGGATTGGGGTTCTATAGATCCTGAAGCTGTCTTTGATTGGATGGAAATGCGAATTGGCGTTGTCGTCATAGATGGTCTTGATGGTGATTTGACTTAACTTAGCGGCTCTCACGGCATCATTAAGGAAATTGAATTCGTATTCGTAACGGTTCCCTACTGTTGTCAGAGCGATCTCAAAGAGATTCTCTGGAATGCCTCTAAGACCAGTCTGGGTGTCGGTGACTTTGACGCCGGTCGACATTTTGAAATAGCCGCTAGAGAATCTGTTCCCAAAACGGTTTCTCTTTGGGGTGTTAGGGCTAGAGAAATCGCGGACGCCTAAGACAAGGTAGTCCTCTTTCTCAGAAAGCTCATCACGCACCCTCAATATATCTTCGAGCGCGTGTTGGCCATCCCCGTCTGCGGTCACGATGCCTTTGACCTCAGGAAGGTTATCCCTTACGTATTTGAATCCTGTCTTTAAAGCGTATCCCTTTCCATGGTTATCCGGATAAGAGATGACGGTGAAGTTCTCGAGTTTCCCAATCTCATCAAAGATGGGCTTATATTTCTCTCCAGAACCATCATCGACGACGACGATTCTTTCAAAGGAGAGAGGATCGATCGTGCTTAAAAACGGCAAAGCCTTGTCGCATGGTTGGTAAATCGGGATGACTAATGCTGTTTTCATGTACACCTTATTAAGTGAAAAAAGAGCCTTTTTATTGAAAAGAAACTTATCAATATTGTAAAGCAAAGAGAGGGTATTTCACACCTTAAAAAAGAGGAATATTCTCAACCCAAAATAAGACGGATTTGCTATAGATTTTTTGAAAAATGGCAAGAAAAAAGGACCGAGGTTAATCGGTCCTTAATTCGTAGGAGATTAGGCTGCTGCGGTCTCTTCTTCTTTTTCATCTTTTCCTTCGGATTTGAGGGATTTGATGAATGGGATGAAGAGGAGGACGGCCCAGACGATGAGGCCAGCTCCGATGACGCCTTCGCCGATCCAGAGGCAGCTCTGCCAAACTGGTGGGAGGTAGCCATAGATCTCGATGGTCATGATGTTGGAGTTGACGACGCAGTAGAGAAGGTTGTGGGCAGCGCGTCTAAGGACGGTAACGTCACCCTCGCTCTCCTCATCTGGTTTGGACCATGGCTTGGCGCCATTGAGGTTAAGGTCGCCGCCAGCGTAGCACATCTGCTTGTTGGACATGTAATCGTTGACGTGGAAGTCGCAGATGACCGATCCAACGAATCCCCACTCCTTGCGGAGAACGGTGGTAAGGAGACGATAGTCGCCGCCGGTCCACTTGGTTCCGATACGGTTGAAGGAGGACATGATGCCGTGGGTTCCACCTTCTTTGACGGCCATTTCGAATGGCTTGAGGTAGATTTCACGGATGGCCTGTTCGTTGCACCAGGTAAGCTTACCTTCGGTGTCACGGTTGGTTTCCTGATCGTTAAGAGCGAAGTGCTTGACGTTAGCGTAGACGCCGTATTCCTGAACCGCCTTGACGACGGCAGCGGCGCACTTGCCGGCCTGGAATGGGTCTTCGCTGTAGTATTCGGTGTTACGTCCGCCGAATGGGGAACGGTGCATGTTGACACCTGGGCCATACCATCCGGTGTATGGGAGTTTGTCACCTTTTTCGTTGCCGACGAGGGCTTCGTTGCCGATGGCTCTGCCCTGAGCTTCTGCAAGCTTAAGGTTCCAGGTCTGAGCAACTAAGCATTCGGAGCAATAGTAGCAAGTGCCGTAGACGGCTTTGTTGCCTAAGAAGGCGACGATGCCGGTTGGGCCATCGAAGGAAGTGGTTCCTGGGATGCCAAGACGCATAAGGTCTTTGGTGGAGTAGCAGCCGCCATTGAAGAGGGCTTTGTACTCCTCGAAGGTCATCTGATCAAGGAAGTCTTCCCAAAGCGGGTCATCATAGTCCTTGTAGCAGAGCTCTTTGAACATGACGGTGACTTCGGCATCGGTCGTTGGCATATCGTCGAACTCTTCTTTGTTAAGGGAGTTACGGCTGTTGCAGGAATCGATGAAGTCCTGATCGACGAGACGATCTTGCTCGGTTGGCATCTTCGGAAAGGTACCAGTCCAGTCGTTGCGGCTGAGCTGTTCCTGGAGATGGTCGTCAGCGTCTCCGAAGAGAGGCTTGACGGTGTTGCCGGTGACAGGGTCTTTCTCATATTTGAGACCCTCGGCATCTAATTCCTTATTGAAGGTATCGATGTCGGTGTGGGCATCGGTGCCGACGTGGAAGGTGTAGGTTCCGCCTTCGAGCTCATAGCAGCTATAGGCGTTCGCATTCTTATCGTTGTAGTCAAAGGAAGCGAAGGTGTATGGGTCGATGGTGATCTTGACGGTCTCTTCGGCGCCAGCGGCGAGAAGGGAGGTCTTTTCATAGCCAACAAGGACTTTGTAGGCTTTTTCGATGCCACCTGGAGTGTATGGGGCTTCAGCATAGATCTCGACGACGTCTTTGCCAGGAACGGTACCGGTGTTCTTGACTTTGACTTCGACTTCGAAGGTGCTCTTGGTAAGGGCAGCGGCTTCGAGAGCGGCTTTGTTCTGAAGCTCATGCTCGAAGGTGGTGTAGCTTAAGCCATAACCGAATGGGTAGACGACATGGCTGTTGTACCAGTTCTCGTCATCCTTGCCACGGGTCTCGTAGTAACGGTATCCGTAGTAGATGCCTTCTTCGTAGTCGCAGAAGTTGAAATCGAGAAGTTTGTTTCTGTCGCCAGATCTCATATCTTCGATGCTTAAGGCGTACTTGTCGCTATCGAAGACACGGTTATCGCCGAAGTTCATCCAAGTTGGATCTTCTTCGTAGTGGGTGTAAAGGGTATCGACGGTGTGTCCGCTTGGGTTGACGTCACCATTAAGGATCTTGCCAAGGGCCATGATGCCGACTCCGCCTGGGGAGCCGATCATGATAGCGGCATCGATCTTCTGCTGATAGGCTGGGTCATCGGCGAACTTGAGGAATCCGCAGTCGATGTTGTTCGAGGTGTTGAAGAGAACAACGATGTGAGCGAATTTGTCAGAATCGGCGATGTGCTTGAGAAGGGCTCTTTCCTTGCTATCGAGCTGGAGGTAGTGTCCGTCTGGGTTGTCGGTGGCGACGCGTGGGAGGTCCCAGCCTTCGCCAGCGATGCGGGAGAAGACGACGAGAGCGGCATCGCCATAGTTGGCGTAGCTGTCGGTGACGTCGCTAGTGTATTTGGAGATCTCGGACTCGCCGCTGTCTAAGACTGGCGATTTTCCGTTCTTCTGGTCATCCATGCCTGGGTTTTTAGGACGTGGTGCGCCAGATTTGTCGTTATCCTCGTAGAAGGACTTGAGGGTTGGGTTGTATTCGAATCCCGCTTCTTTGAGGGAATCGAAGATGGTTCTCTTGGCTTCGTCGCCACCAGGGGCTGCGGAACCACTGCCACCATAGACTAAATTGACAGAGTTCTTGCCGAAGACGGAGACTTTGGCGTTCTTCTTAAGCGGGAGAGCGTTGTTCTCGTTCTTGAGAAGGACCATGCCTTCCTCGCAGATCTCGGTGCTGACCTTCTTGGCGTTGTTGAGAGCGTCTTCTTTGGTTTCGATGCCCTCATCGGTCTCGAAGGTTGTGCCGTCTTCCATTGGTCTGGTTAAGGCGATCTTGCCACCTAATTCGGTCTGGCAGATGATGCCGTAGAAACCGTCGGTGTTTTTCTCATCGGTGAGAATATTGGCGGTGATCGCAACGGCGGTCGCCACTAAGGTTGTGGCGAGCCATGCGATACGGCTTCCTTTCTTGAAAAATTTAGCAACTGGGTTCATTTCAGTTTCCTAATTTGAGGTTATTCGACTTCTGGAACCTGGTCTGGGTTGGCTTCGGCCCAAGTAAGGGTGGTGCTGGATTTGATCTTGAGGCAATCGAGCATTGGAGCGGTAGCCTGAGCGGTTCCGAAGAGAAGCTTCTGGTTGTCGGTGATGAATTCAAGCTTGTTGGCGCCCTCTTTGACGGCGACGTTGACGCTTAAGGCCTTGTCTTCGAAGGCTTTGTAACCAGCGCCCTGGATCGGGACATCTTTGAAGGTAAGGGTCTCGTATTCGATCTGGGTGTCGTTGAGTTTGGCTTTCCACTCATCCTTGTTGACGGTGATGTCAACGCCTTCCTGGCCGTATTCGGCGGAAACGCGCATGAGGATGGAGACGGTACCGGCAGCGGCAGCTTCGAAGTTGAATTCGATTCTGGAGCCGTAGTTTCTCTCTGGCTCATATTTGACGTACATGAAGTGGACGAAGTAGCCATTGGAGGCTTTGAGGTCGCCCTCATAGTCATAGCCGATGCAGGCTTTGCCCTTGGCACCGCCGGAATAGGTAGCGCCGTCGAAGGTGAGAGCGGATGGGGCGTATTCGGCTTCGAAGACGTAACGGTTGGTCTCGGTCTCGCCGTTGACTTCCCAAGCGGCATAGAGTTCAAGGTCGTTGGTGACTTTGGAATCGAAGTTGTAAAGGCTGTAGCCAGATTCATCAGTGGTCCAGCCAAGGAACTTGTAGCCGTCACGGGTCGGATCGGTTGCAGGCTTGGTGGCTTTGGCACCTTTCTGGACGGTTTCTTTCTCAGGCGCAGCGGCACCGCTGTAGTTCAAGTTGTAGACAACCTCACGAGTCTTTGGAGGCTTGGTGTTGCTGGAAGTGTCATTTCCACTGCAAGCGGTTAAGGCAACCAAAGAAAGGGCGATTGGTAGCAAAAAGTGTTTTTTCATAGTTTTTCTCCTATAGATACGGCTTATTTTATCTTAGATAAAAGAAAACTGCTAGGGTTTTTAGGCCCTAGCAGCAAATCACATATAACCTAAAGGTTATTTATATCGGATTTACCTAGCTTATTCAGCTTTGGCTTCTTTCTTGCCTTTCTTGATAACAAGGAACCAGACAAGGGCGAATCCACCAGCGAGGACGAGAACGCCACCGCCAACGGAGATGCCGATGATGGCAGCTAATGGGAGTCCCTCAACCTCTGGGGTTGGAGCTGGAGTGGCTTCCTCGGTTTCGTAAGCTGGATCGAAGACTTCGATATCGAAGACTTCGGCGACTTCTTTCTCGGTTCCATCAGCAAGGGTGATGGTGGCCCAAACAAGGATTGGGTAAACGCCACGCTTGGTTGGGGTGCCGACTAACTTGCCGTCTTCAGTGGCTTCCATGCCAGCTGGGAGGGCGTGGTCAACCTGCTGGAGGTCGATCTTGTAGTTAGAAGCAGAGGTGACGGCCTGTTCGTCATCGCCTTTGCCATACTTGGCATCATCAGCGAGCTCGAAGGAGATCTCAGCGGCTTCGTTGATGTTGATCTTGCTAGCAGAAGCTTTGGAGACACCGTGGACTTCTTCACCAAGGAAGGAGGTGTTGCCCATGGTGGCAGCGCAGTTGATACCGGCGTAGAGGATTTCCTTGGCGCAGGTACGGACAGCGTAGTACCAGGAGTAGGAGTAGACCTTCTCACCTTCGTAGGTGAAGTAGGCCATCATCTCGTCATCGTCCCACTTGCACTCGATCTTGTCGCCATAGGAGCTGTTGTCGAGCTGAGCGTTGCAGCCAGAGAGGCAGCGCCAGTTGATGTTCTCGTACTTGGTTCCATCGAAGGAGCTGTTGTTCTTGTGGTCCATATCGGACATGACAGCGCCTTTGAATCCCCATTCTTTGCGGAGAACGTTGGTAAGTAAGTTGTAGTTGCCACCGGTTTCCATCATACCAAGACGGTTGTAGGAGGACATGATGCCACGGCTGTGGCCTTCCTGGATGACCATCTGGAATGGACGGAGGTAGAGCTGACGGAGAGCCTGCTCATCAACGAAGGTCATGGTACCTTCACGGTTCTTTTCCTGATCGTTGACGGCGAAGTGCTTGAAGTAGCAGTAGACGCCCTTCTTGGAAGCACCATCGACGACTCTGCCGGCGAAGCGACCCATTAAGAATGGATCAGCGGCATAGTATTCGAAGTTACGGCCACCAAATGGTGAACGGTGCATGTTGACGGCGTTGCCGAGCCAGCCACAGGTGCCGGTCTGGAAGAAGGATTCGCAGCCGATGATCTTGCCCTGTTCGGTAGCAAGCTCAAGGTTGAAGGTGGCGGCGACGGTTGGTTCACCACACCACCAGATGATTTCGAACTGGTTTGGACCGTCGGAGTCGGTGGTCTGGGATTTGCCGATAGCGTCTAATTTTGGGTTGTGGAAGGCACCGTCTTCGACGAACTTACGGAGTTCGGCGTAGGTGAATTCGTTGAGGAACTCATCCCATTTCTCGGTGTCATCGAAGGCAACACCGAACATGTCCTTAGCCTGGATACGCTCACCTTTGTCGAGGGCTTCCTCTTGCTGGGTCCAGCCGAGGGCTTCGATGTCTTCTTTGGTCTTGTAGGCCTCTTCGGAAACGTATCCGTTATGGAGAACGTCAAGGTCGGCCATGACGAAGGAGTGGGTAAGGTATTCTTCAGCTTTGGAGTCGGCTGGGAGAGTACGCTCTTCAATGGTTGGGTGCTTCGGGAAGGTGGTCTCGAAGTTGGTACGGCTCATGTGATCGAAGCCAATGGATTTTTCCATTGGGAGGGAGCACTGGAAGCTGGTCTTGTCGGAGAACTGGTTCTTAACCTCGGTGCCGGTGTAGCGATCGTACTTGTACTGGATGCCACCCTTCTTGACGCTAAGTTTCTTGGCAGCGATCTGCTCGTGGGCGTTCTTCATGATAGCGACTTCGTATTCGCCTTCATCAAGTTCGTAGCCCATGAAGCCATTGCCGTTGGCGTCGCTGTAGTCATAGTCAGCGACATCCTGGAGGTAGAAGCTGCAGGTAACGGTGTCGCTCTCGCCTGGCTGAAGCATCTTGGTCTTGCCAAAGGCGCAGAGGACGTGGTCGGCTTTTTCGATTCCGCCAGCGGTGTAAGGAGCTCTCCAGTAGACCTGGACGACGTCCTTACCGGCGACAGAACCGGTATTGGTGACCTTAACATCCAAGGAAACAGTCTTCCTGCCGCCGGTGAGGATGGATCCTTCACCTGGCTCGAAGGCGGTGATTTCCTGGGAGAAGGTGGTGTAGCTTAAGCCATAACCGAATGGGTAGATAACGCCTTCTTGGCCGTTGTACCAAGTATCGGCAGCGGCTTTGTCGGACTTAGCCATATCGGCATAGCGGGTCTCATAGTAACGATAGTCGACATAGATGCCTTCTTCGTAGTTGTCATAAGCGGCGCAGTAGCAGCCGTTGAGACCACGGTTTGGAACTTTATGCTCTTCGTCAACCCAACGGGCCTGGGTGCAGGTGCTGGTTGGGGTGCCGTCAGCATTGATCATGGTGTGGTTTGGAATTGGTTCGCCGTTGGAATCGCGATAGAGTTCGCCATTCTCATCGGTGAAGGTCTGGGAGTTATCCGCGAAGTTCTGGAAGGTTGGGTTCTTGGTGTGATCGCGGGTCCAGGTATCGACAGTGTGTCCGCTTGGGTTGACCTTGCCGGTGAGGATTTCACCGATGGCCTGAGCGCCGACGGCGCCTGGGGTACCCATCCAAAGGACGGCACCGATCTTATCGTCATTCTCGAAGGCATCGCACTGGAAGGCGTTACCGGAGTTGATGAGGATGATGATCTTGTCGAATTTCTCCTTAATCATCTCAAGCATGTCAAGCTCGTTTTCGGAGAGCTGGAGGAAGTGCTTGTCGGATGGAGCGCTGTTCTTGGTGTCACGGGCGTCCATGGCCTTAAGGTCAGTACCTTCGGAACCGGAACGGACGATGACGACGACAGCAGCGTCATTGTAATCATCGAAGCTGGATTTGACAGCGTCGGTGTAGCTAGCGACTGGGGTCTCACCGACGGCTAAGTCGCAGATACCGTCATAACGAGTGGTACCTTCACGGCCCTTGCCGGAGGCGTTGTCATCATCATAGAAGTTTTTGAGGGTTGGGTTGATTTCCCAGCCGACCTTCTCGAGGGACTGTTGGATATCGACGGGAGTCTCACCGTTGACACGGCCTTGACCGGATCCGCCACCACCGCGGAGCCACTTCTCACTATTCGCCTTGTTCTTGCTGTTCTTACCAAAGATGGAGACTTTGTGAACGTCGCTAAGTGGAAGCATGTTGTCCTTGTTCTTGAGAAGGACCATACCTTCTCTGGCAATCTCTAAGTTGCAAGCTGAACCGGCCTTGATGAGGTCATTCTTGGTTAAATACTCGCTGTAGAACTTGCCCTGATGCTCGCCAACAAATGGGTCGATCATTTTGTCGACGGATGTTCCAGCGGTAGCAGCAGCACCGATCATCATCAATGCGGAGACACCGAGAACACCTAACAATTTCAATTTTTTCATTGTTCTTGCTTTCTTCTTTCTTTCTCGGACCGTTATTTGTTTCTCATGCGTTTGTATGGTCCGCCAATGGGCGCATGAGGGCGAAAGAATACCACGCGAAAAGCATGCATTTTTCACCTGTTTCGAGAGTATTCTATTTTGGAAGCGCTTACCCCAAGCATGACAATCTTGCGTTTTATGGACGATATATTTCTTATGGGACTTTCGTATTAAATATTAATTTAATGGTAAATGACCCTTTTGTGGCCACTATAAAATGTCGTGATTATCAAAAAATACCTAGTTTTTGCCAAGGATTTCAAAAATTTCAGAGTTTAGACAATCTTGCTGAGTTGAGCCTTTTTCTTATAGGAATGATATTTTCACTCAAAACGCATTATTAAATATAAATATAAGGATAAGGGGTATTCGCGTTCATCACGCCGCTACTTTTATTGTTTGATGTGCACGCACGTGTGGGGGCAAAGAAAAAACCGTTCACGCGGAACGGTCATTTTTTGAGTGGCGGAGGCGTCGAGATTTGAACTCGAGCACGGGAATCCCCGTCTAACGGTTTAGCAAACCGTCCCCTTCGGCCTCTTGGGTACGCCTCCAACTCGCAAGAAGTACTATACTACAAACGTTTTAATAACGCATTAGGAAAGTTGAGCAATTGATGAGGCGGCCTCAGTGTCCATTTCCGAGCGGGCGTCAGCTAAGTCTGGATAGATGTATTTCACGTTGTTCCAGTTATAGGTGGACGTCTTGATCATCTGTGGGTTCCTGATGTCGTAGCGTTTCACGAGATACTGATCGAAGACGGCGGTCACCGACTTCTCCTCACCATGGCCATAGGTAACGACGAACATGTCGAGATTGCCTTCGCCTAAGGATGAGTATTTTGAGTCTTTGACATACACGTCATGATTAGCATATAGGGACTTAAGGAACTCATCGCATTCCGTAGCGACCTTGGAGATGTTCTTGCTATAGCGGTCTCCCATGTTCTCATTCATCTTGGTCTCCCAGGATGATAGGGCGCTCTCCCCTATCACTTCATTGAATTCGAGGATCTCTTTGCTATGAGGGTTTGGGAGAGAAACGCTTTCGTCTGAGACCCAATCAACCTCTTTTGAGATATAGGTGATGAAAGTTTTCTCCGTAGCCGCAGGATCGAGATAGTAATACTCGTCGATGGTTTCGGTTTCAGTGACCTTATATGTTCCTGTCGTATCACTCACATCCCTGCTACCGGTCTTGGTGATGGTCTTGCAGTGCATGTAGTGATATTTCGAGGTCTTCGCGTAGGAGTAATTGACATCGACCTCACGTGGAGTGGATTCCGTATAAGTGACGTGTTCGCTGTAACTATAGGTCTCTGGGACTTCGAAATCGCCTTCCGAGACACGGAGGACGATCTTGTCGAGGAGCTCAGTCGCTTCATCGCGGCTAAGGCTCATGGCGCAGGAGAAAAGAAGGACGCTTGTTCCAAGAAGGGTAAAAATGGCCTTATTCTTCCTCATGTGCCTAATTATATTGATTTATCGGATAGAAGACTATCTGTAATGTTGTCGTTTTTAATCGAAATGTTATGGCTCGCTAAAGCGGCTTTAGTCTCATCAAGGGTGTTGAAGAAGGTCCAGGTGAGGCTATAGAAGAAGGTGGAAGTGAAATCCATGATGTTCTGGGAGGCGAGATTGAGATCCTGACCTTTTTCAGAAGCATCAGAGAACTCCGCTAGCGCGGTATTGATCTCACTCCAATATTTAGGATCGAGGTTGCGGGTCTTGATCGCGTCTATCAAAACGACGAGCAATGATTCCTGAAGGCTATGGGTCTCTAAGCCATCGCTTCTCGTGTCATCGGCGCCGGTCTCTTTCACTATGGCGCGGGCGATAAGGTAATCGAGAAGGAAGTCGGTGAGGTTCGTGACGTTCTCGCTCCAAGCCCAGTCACTGTGGTAACCGGTTTCGTCTTTATAGATGTAATACAAAAACTTGGTGTTCTCCCCTACCGGTTCTTTCTGAAGGTCGGACCTGTGGCTGAAACGGGATGGGGTTGGTTTCTCACCAACGATTTTGATGAGTTCGTTATCGAAAAGCGTATCCAGTTTGCTCATAGCGGTTTCATAGTAGTACCTCCGTTGCCTTGAGGCAAGAGAAGTGAAATTGATTCTCGGAGGGAACATCGTTACAATTACCCTCATGGAAAGCAAGTTCTATCTGAGAATCCCAGGACCATCCTTCTATGAGAACCCTTATGAGAGGGAGTCTATTTGCTATTCCTTTGATCTTGTTAAAGGTGTTCTCGATATAGAAAAGAGAGTCCTTGCCTCGAAATCGTTCAAGACAATGAATCAGGAGAAGACCATTCCTGAGAATCTTCTTTCCAAACTCAAAACCCTTCTTAACGAGAAACACCTATTCGTTTCCAAATGCATGGAATCGTATGTCCCTGCTGACGGAAAAAGATTCCTCCATTCCGTGTTCAGCTATGGAGAGAAAAAGATCCTCTACCCTGACTATCTCAACAACTTCGGAAGCAATGACATCTTCGTAAGGTATGAGTTCTATCCGGAGAGGGAAAGGGTTAGCTTATACGCCTTCATCAGAGAGCTTATGAAAACCGCATTTGAGATCGATGGCTATCCTGAGAAGGAATTCCCAACCTCAAACAAAATTCCCGTCATCTTAAGAAGGATGGACGAGGATATCTCACTCGAATAACAAAAAATCCGTGGCAAATCGTCCACGGATTTATTTTTTTACCTGATTCCGACCTGTTCTTCGCCGATCATGTATAAACCGTTCCTTCTAGAGCAGTTCCACTTGATGGCGTTCCTCACATAGTCATAGCTCGTTTTCTTTAGTAAAGCGTATCCCAAAGCGAGGTTCACCTCATGGCAAAGGTCGTCAAGACTCATCGTTCCCTGGTTGGTGATGAGGTCGGCCGCGCAGTTGCCAATCTCGATGTAAGAGATATCGACAAGCCTACGGCAATCGCCTTCCTCGGTCTTTCTCCAGAAACGATTGTTGTTCATATCAACACTGCGTGGGTAATAGAAGTTATGGCCACCGCAGCATTCGATGAGGACTTTGACGTTATTGAGGGCGAGGGTGAATTTGCTTCTCACGACAGAGCCAATTCTTCCAAGTCCAAAGGTCTCTCTGAATCTTGATTCAAGGAGTTCCTGGGAGATTGGGTATTCGGTGCCGATCGTCTCAATGAAGAACGCGAACATATCGCCTTCGTTCATCGCGGCGGAACCATGTTCTGGGACATAGTTGGCGCGGGTGTATGGTTTCTTGTTTGGAGCGGCATCCACCGCTTTCTTGACGAAGAGAGGATCTTTGTCGGTGGTGATTGCCTCATAGAGGCTTTCTCCGTTCAAAGAACGGTTGAAGGCATTGACGATATCCTTAAGGACCTCGTCTCTATGATCGAGATACTCAACCGAATAGATGTGATGGATGTTCCATCTCAGCCTATTGAGGACGAATGGCTCATTGATGTGCCTATCACGGCAGGTCAAAGAGGCGTTCTTCGTGTTATCGATGATGACACCGAGGACGTATTCGTTTGGTTTGTTCTTCTCAGAGATGGCAAGGTCGACTTTGAAGGTCGAAGCGCCAAGATTCTCTTTGACGACATAACCAAGGGCCTCAAGGTCCTTCTTTAAGAAGGTCGCGATTGAGGTAGCCTCATCGCCCATCTCATTCTGGTTCCTGTTGGCGAGAGAGGATAAGCCGTTCTTAGCAAAATATAAGAAGTCACGGAGATAGGACGCACCCATGTTTTTGGCACGTTCGGCCTGAATCTCCTCTGGCTTCATGCTCGAGAAGACGATCATCTCTTCTCTGGCACGGCTCACGGCGACGTTAAGTCTTCTCTCGCCTTTCTTCTGGGAGAGAGGGCCGAAGTTGAGGGAAAGACCGTTCTTCTTATCAGGTCCATAAGTGGTGCTGAATAAGACAACATCTCTTTCGTCACCTTGGACGTTCTCAAGGTTCTTGATGAAGATCTTCTCCCCTCCTGGAAGAGGATCGAGGAACTCATTCTTTGAGAGTTCTCTTTCGAGCATATCTTCGATAAGGTTCTGCTGGGCTTCGTTGAAGGTGACGACACCGATGGAACGATGCCTGAGTTTCTCATCTTTGAGTCGACGGATGACTTCTTTCACGACTTCCTGGGCTTCTGGTTTGTTGATGCCTCTGCCTCTTTCGTAAGCGCCGTTGATGTAACGGTAGGAGACGGATTCCTCTTCTGCCACAGGGGATGGGAAGGTAAGGAGGCTATTGCTGTAGAAGCGGTTGTTGCTGAAAGCAATGAGAGACTCATGACGGCTTCTGTAGTGCCAGTTGAGTCTTTCACGAGGGAAGGAAAGCGATATCGCATCGTCAAGCAAGGACTCAAGGTCCTCATCGACTGAGCTAAGGGAAGCAAGATTGTCCTCGCCTAAGCCTAATGCGGACACGAAGAAGTTGGTTGGAGGCATTTGCTGCTCATCACCAGCAATGATGACGGAGTCGGCTCTCGCCATCGCTCCAACGGCTTCGGAGGTTGGAATCTGTGAGGCCTCATCAAAGATGACCACATCGAAGTGATATTTCTCGATGTTGAGATATTGAGCGACCGCGACAGGTGACATGAGGAAGCATGGGGTTAAGGTCATGACGAGGTCTTTGAACTCATCGAAGATGTAACGGAGAGAGGCTCCCCTACCACCATTCTTGGCAAGTTTGGTGAGCTTATAGGCGTTCGTGCTCGAAGCGAATGACTCCGCATTCTTTGGATACTTCTCAGTGATTGAAGCTGCGACGACATTGACGGCTAAGCTTTGGATCTTGGCCATCTCCTCACGATAGGACTTCACAAGGTCTTCGGTGCTGGTCGCGCTTAAGGTTGAGAGGTCTCTTTCGATGAGGACACGTCTGAGATAGGAGAGATAGAGGTCCGCTTTGAAAGAAGGGATGAGATTCTCTTCTGGGATCTTGCCTTCGAGATAGGCTTTGAAGAAGTTAGGATCAACCGCTTTCTCCATACGGTCGAGGTAGGTTAAGAGGTTGCACCACTCAGAAAGACGACCGCTAGATGCGCAGGCATCCTGGATCTTTCCTCCGAGGTATTTGAAATAGTCATGCTGATCCGGATATTGATTGAGGTCGAATCCGAAGCGGTCCATGAGGTCTTTCTTCTTGTCGCTGAAAATGGCGAACATCTTCTTAAGCTTGGAGTTGGAATCACTATAGATGGTGCCTCTTGCAGCGCTTGAGATATAGCTCGCAAAGGCTTCTCCGTTATCGTGCTTGAACTCCATCTTCTGGATGTTCGTGGCGATATCTAAAGTGGTCTCAAGTTCGGTGAGACGCTGAGCACTTTCAGAGGCGTTAGAGAAATCATATTCGCCTAAGACGAAGCGGGAATATGAATCGCATTTTTTCACATTTTCCTCGTCAAAATACGCTTCTTTTAATAAATCGAGGGATTTTTTGAGGCCATCTCCTTTGAGAGCGTTCTTGTCGTGGAGGAATGGTTTGAGCCTGCTTCTAAGTTTGTTAAGGGCGAAGAACTTTTTGATGAAGTTGAGCTTATTCGCTTCTTCGTATTCGCTTTCAAGCTGGAGAGGGTCGAAGGAGGTGTATACATCATCGATGAAGTTGATGGCCACCGCCGCTTTATCCTCGGCGAGTTTGATTTTCGCTTTCGCAAGAGCGCGAAGTTTGTCAGCATTCTCAAGGAAGGTCGAATCAAGGAAGTATTTGGACCAGGTTGGGATTTCGCTTTGGAGGTCGCTCATGATGTTGAGATAAGCCCCAACGTTCTTCGCGGACTCATAGAGTGAGCCTTCTTTGAAGAAAGCGTTATACGTGGCAAGTTCCATATCCTTGCAGATATCGACGAGCTCATCGAGTTCAGCGAAGACTTTGTTTCTGTAATCGAAGGTGTAATCCCTCTTCTGGAAGCCGATGAATGGGCTTCTTAGATATGAGGTGAATGGTTTGACGAAAGAGACGTAGGCGGAGATTTCATTTAAGGTCTCAAGATACTTCTGAGGCGTGAGTGAACCGAAATAGCTTGGCTCGATTCTTGTTCCGGTTTTGTACTCCTCGTTCTCAAGGTATCCGACTATGGCATCGTAAGGCGAGATGAAATATGAGCCTTTCTCGTGGAGGGATTCGATGATGTTATTGAGTTCCTTCCTCTTGTCCATGATGGAGTCACTTAAGGAACGGTAGTTGTCGATGCTCTCTAAAGGTCCCATGGCAAGGAGTTTGGAGTAAATAGAAAGGATCTCGCTCTTAGGCTTGTTCAAAGAAGCGATTTCTAAGCAGAACTGGCCTAAATGGAGGTCATCAAGCCTTCTCTTAACGACATCAAGGGCAACTTCCTTCTCGGCAACGAAGAGAACCTTTTTGCCATGGTAAAGGAAGTTTGTGATCATGTTGGCGATGGTCTGGGATTTGCCAGTGCCTGGCGGGCCATCAAGGATGAAGGATTCGCCTTCCTCGGCATCGACGATGGCTTTGATTTGGCTTGAGTCGGCTGGGAGGGCGGTTGCGATATCGCGAGGGTTGATTCTCTCATCCATCTCATTGGCAGGGATGAGGTTCTCAGTGTCGTTCCACTTCTTCTCGCCATAGACGAAAGAGGCGACGAGTTTGTTGTTCATCACCTTGTTGCGGTGATTCTTAAGATCACTCCACATGACGAAGTGGGAGAAGTTGAATAAGGAAAGGACACTTCTGTTCTCAAAGAGAAGCCAGTTCTTCATCGGGGCGATGATGTTCCTGATCTCGTTATAGATGAGACGGACATCGACCTGGCCATTAGCGAGTCTTGGAAGAGGATAGAGCTTCGAGAAATCGAGGCCGTAGTTCTGTTTGAGGTATTGGAAGAAGGTGCTGTTAAGTCCGATATCGTCGAAATCGTAATCAAGCGTATAGAATGGGCCATTCTTTCTTCTTGGCATCTTTCCTTCAAGAAGGAAGATTGGGGCGTACATGGCGCCCGTGCCTCTTTCGGCCGCTTTATCGTTGTCGTACCAACGGATCTCGCCAAGCGTGAGGAAGAGAGGGTTGCATCCACTTTCCTCGATGCTGGTGTTGCTCTTCCTGGCTAAAGCTTTTAAAGCCTCGTCTGGGTCATCGCTCTTATTGACGGCGGTGAGCATGGCTTTCGAATAGTTCTCTTTGATGGTTGGGCCATAGACTTTCTCGTCGAAGGAGAGAGGCTGTTTCTTTGCGGTGTCGCTTAACTTGAGTGCAGCAGGTACAAGGCTCAACTTCTCGTTCTTCGAAAGGAAGGAAAGATATTCGACTGGGTCCACCACTTCGAGCTCAATGCCACGAAGTCCGCCTTTGTAGTTGATGAGGCGGTTACGGAGATTGAGATCAAGGAGTTTGTCTTCCCAATAGTCGTAGCGGTTTTTGGCTCCTTTGGCATCCTCTGGGAGGAAGCGTCTATTGGTGACGTCAATGTTTGGCAAAGCATAATCCATGCTGGAAATGCTAGGGAAATCGAAATAAATGGTGCCATCTTCCTTCTCTTTTTTGGTTGGGATAGGAAGGATCCATTCCTTGCGGCACATCTTGATGTCGAGGGCATAGGCGAACTTCTTCTCTTTCTCGAGGAAGTCTTTGGCGTCCGCCATCGCCTTATCGAATGTGATTTCATTGCCTTCGGTGAAGTCGACGACGTTGATGAGGGCAAGATGGTTGAAGCCTTCGGAGGCGTTATTGAGAAGGGTTTGGAGATTGTCTTCTTTGCTCGTTGGGAATGAAAGTTCCTCAAGCCAGCAACCCACAAGAGCGTGGCTATGGGTGATGATGAGAATAGGTCTAAGTCCGACATTCTCTAAAAGAGAACAGAAAAGGAGAGAGGTGTCTAAGCAATTGCCGACCCTTTCCTCGATGACTTCGTGAGGGAGTCTGACACGCTGGAAGACTTTCTCAAAGGAAGCTGGGGTTGTGCTATAGCGGATTCCGCTTTGCTGGCAGGCAAGATAGAGAGCGTCGATATCCTCAAGGACGGCGTTAGGGTCATGGGACTGGTAATCATCGAACGCACTGCTGTCGTATTTGTCTTTCTTGATGGCTGCGGCTTTTGCGGCGAGGTTCTTAACAAGAGGGTCATTCGGGGTGACGAAAGAGGCGAGAATCTCATCGATCCATTCCGAAGATGCGCTTTCCTCGATTGGGAGGAAACGGATATCGACGGATGATGTTGCGAGCATCTCCCCTGTTTCGTTTGTGATCGTGGCAACGAGGGAGCCTGGCATGGCTTCATTGAGCGAATAGAGCTTGAGAGGGTCTAAAGTGATCTTGAAAGAATCGACGATGGTCTCTTTTTTCTTCTCGAGGCAAGTGATTCTGATTGGCTGAATCTCAAAGAATTCGGGATTGGCCTTGAAGGTAAGGCGGACGTCCCTAGCGTCCTCATCCGTGTCGTTTTTGATGACGATCTGACGGAGGAAGGAAAAAGAATTCTGTTTGCCACCAAGTGCCTCCTTAAGGAGACTCTCGGCCTGATAGTTCACATAGTTGACGCTTTTGCTTGAGTCGATTCTCAAAGAAAAGCCAAGGTTCTCTAATTCGTTGCTCATAGGAAAATTGTAGAACGATTTACGTGTGCGGACAAACAAAAAAGCCTCCTTTTTAAAAGGGGGCTTTAAGTCTAAATCCTGTCGATTAATAAGCTCTAGCGAAATAGGCGAGAATACGGGCCTTTTTGCCGGTGACTGGATCAAGGAGATCGGTGTCTTCAGGAAGCTCTTCGGCGATGCAACGGGCGGTTCCGCCTTTGGTGAGCTCTTTGATCTTGACCTCACTCTCTGGGGTTCCGTCATAAGCCATAAGGGCATAGCCGCCAACATTATTGAGAGCAGCGTTAAGCTCATCGAGGTTATTGACCTTGGTGATATGCTCATCACGGTACTTGAGGGCTTTCTGATACATGTCGTTATGAATCTCATCGAGGAGAGGAGCGCAGAGCTTCTCGATCTCCTTGATTGGGAGGACTTTCTTCTCACCGTTGACACGCTTGGTGAGGACGGCTTCGCCATTGGCAAGATCCCTTGGTCCGACTTCGATGCGGAGTGGGACGCCTTTCATCTCATACTGTGCGAACTTCCAACCTGGGGTTCTCGTATCATCGTCATCGAGTTTGACTCTGATGCCCTGGCTCTTAAGAGCGTCATAGATCTCGTGGCAGGCATCAAGGACGCCTTCCGCTTGCATCTTGATTGGGACGATGACGACCTGGGTTGGGGCAACACGTGGAGGGAGGACCAAACCATTGTCATCGCCATGGACCATGATGATGGCACCAAGAAGTCTTGTGGAAACGCCCCAAGAGGTCTGGTGCGGGGTCTCAAGTTTGTTCTGTCTGCCAAGGTAATGAATTCCATAAGCCTCAGCAAATCCCTGTCCTAAATAGTGGGAAGTGCCACTTTGGAGGGCTTTTCCATCTGGCATGAGAGCCTCGATGGTGTAGGTTGCTATAGCACCGGCGAATTTCTCGTTTTCGGTCTTCTTGCCTTTGAGGAACGGGATGGCTAAAAGGTCACGTCCAAGGTCATCGTAAATGTCGAGGGCCTTCTTGACGTTGTCTCTCGCTTCTTCTTCGGTCTCGAATAAGCAATGTCCTTCCTGCCAAAGGAATTCGGACCCGCGGAGGAATGGACGGGTGGTCTTCTCCCAGCGGACGACTGAGCACCACTGGTTGAAGGAAATTGGGAGGTCTCTATAAGAGGAGACGATCTGTTTGTAGAGGTCGCTGAAGAGGATCTCGGAGGTTGGACGGATGACGAGAGGATCTTCAAGCTGCTTGGCTCCGCCAATGGTGGCGATGAGGGCCTCTGGAGCGAAGCCTTCGACATGCTCTTTCTCTTTGTTGAACATGCTCATCGGGATGACGAGAGGGAGATAGACGTTTTTGGCGCCAAGCTCGTTCTTGATGCGTTTGTTGAAATAGTTCTGGATCTCTTCCCAGATGGCGTATGAGTAAGGCAAATAGTTGATGAAGCCTTTGACGGAGGCATAGTTCATGAGCTCCGCTTTGCGGACGACGTCCGTATACCATTGGGCAAAGTCCTGAGATTGCGATGTGATTGCGTTGTTTTTGTTTTCCATGTTGATGATTATTTCCCTTTCACGTTTGTATTGAAACCTTTCATTTCAAGGACACGAGTAGCGTGTTTTTCGTTGACCTCCACGATCTCACGGCTGAACGGCGCGAAGATGTTGCAGCTGATGTAGTCGATGCCACTGCTGACGACGAGTTCGATGGAGTCCCAGTTCTTAAGGTCGCTTGCGATGATCGGCTTCTTGAATTTGATGAGCCTCTCTACGAGAGCGTGCAACTGCGACCTGATCGTCGCGTCCATGTTTCTTTCGCTGCCATGCGAGCTGAAGTCGACGATGAAGCTGTCACCCATGGCCAAGAGCTCTTGGTCAATGAGGAGGGCCTTGCCACTAAGGACAAAGGCGATGTCATAGTCGTTTTCGTGGATTTCGTTGAAGAGTCTCTTGACCTCTTCTAAGCCCATGCTTCCGACGGCGTTATTGACGTCAGACTCTTTGAGGGTGAAGACGAGGTTCGCTTCCTTCGCGTTACGTAGGCGCTTGAAGAAGGCTGGGATGGACTCAAGCTCATTCATAAGGGCCGGGTAGAAGAGCTTTTGGCTCTTGAGTTCTCTCTCGGCGATATATGTTCCGACTAGGTTCTTGGCGATGGCGGCGAAGAGGTTCTTCTCGTCTTTCGCTCTGAGAGCGTAGTTCTTGAGCTCTTCCATGTTGTAGAAGGCACAATCGGCGGTAGGCTCGGCTCTTCCGATGAAGCCATAGACACGCCTTCTGCCGATTGAGTAGATAGGTCGATAGGTGTAAAGGATCTTCTTTTCGTAGATGATTCTCTCAACCTCAC
>JAEEGJ010007478.1_pt1 | contig 31266 bp, 14 predicted proteins | sample 8958761 | NCBI WGS metagenome assembly JAEEGJ01 (sample SAMN16246546, study PRJNA631951) | gut metagenome | biome: gut microbiome; feature: rumen; material: RS-attached | host: Bos | place: Iran: Karaj | collected 2018-10
ATCAGGCAGGTAAGTCCGACGGCAAAATAGTGGAGTTTTTCTCCACCTTTTGTTTTTATCGATATAACAAACATGTATACCGTAGTGAGCCCATATGTGGCGATCTGTAAAATATAAGCGATATATCTTCCCTTTTCGGGAACATACTCATGCGCTTCGTTAAAAGAAAAAACTACAGGCCAGAAACGGTTTATCATAAGGTATAAAATACCCAGAATAAACATTATCCATACCGCATAGAGAAGCGCATTACCGCGGAAACGCCTTTTATCAAGATAAGCAACAACAAAACGTACCCATGTTAACATAGTATGAAACATGAATAAGAAATAGAAAACCGTAGCGGAATATACAAGCGGAAAAAGTGCGGAAATATTATGATATTCATACAATATTCCCCATGCTATATCAACTATGAAAAAACATGTAAGAACATTAAGAAAGAGTTTGTATCGGAATACAACGAGATTACCGGGCTTTTTACGTTCTTCCCGGCTGAATCGAATCATAAGATCTTCGCGATTGATTATAAAATGAAGTATCAGTGCCAAAACGCCTACACTTGAGTAATAAAACATTTTTATCAGGGCCTCCCCATACGGACCGCGTTATTAATGTTTACAACATAAGACTTTACGATTATACACTCACAGAATCAATGAATTATTAAAAGTTTCTTCCGGTGAGTCTGATTTTGTCTGCTCCATGAAAAAAGACAGCTTTCGCTGTCTTTTTGCTATGGAGCAGACGGGAGTCGAACCCGTGTCCGAAACGCCATCCCATGTACTTCTACGAGTGTAGTTTGTTGGACTTCATTCCCTCCGCCGCCGGGTAACAAACACCCCGGAGGTTTTAGTAGCTTCATGATACGCCCGCATACTCAAAGCTTTGTATGTGTCGTTTCCTATGTAGTCGATGCCCGGATCTTAACGCATAGGTACGCTAAGGCGGACAGCTGCCATTAGGCAGCGAATGCTAATTTATTATCAGCGTTTATTTTAGTTTTGCGATTTACGGATCGCACCGACTCGCTTCTCCATCTTCAAGAGCCCCGTCGAAACCTTGACTGCCCCGAATTATATATTTTTGATCTTGAATTCCCGCTCATTCGCGCGACGTTCGTCTTTCTTGGCGATGTCTTCGCGCTTATCGTAAAGCTTCTTACCTTTGCAAAGCCCAAACTCAAGCTTTGCGCGGCCGTCTTTAAAATATACCTCGAGCGGTATAAGAGTATATCCTTTTTCCGTTGTCTGTGATGTTAACTTAAGTATCTCCGATTTGTGAAGAAGAAGTTTCTTCGGCCTGAGAGGGTCCTTATTGAAGATGTTTCCCATCTCGTAAGGACTTATGTGCATGCCGTAAACGAAAACCTCTCCGGAACTGATCCTTATAAAAGATTCCTTTATGGAGCACTTGCCAAGCCTTAAAGACTTAACTTCCGTTCCCGCAAGGGCAATGCCTGCTTCGAACTTCTCTTCCACAAAATAATCGTGATATGCTTTTTTATTGTTACAGACAAGTTTCCTTGCCTCTTTAGTGCCCATAATAAACCTCTTTATTTATCAACTCACCTTTAAGTATAGCAAACTTAAGTGAAAATACAATTAACCCACGGTTTAATCTTCTTTAAATATCATGGCGTTGCGACCGTTCTTATAAAAGTCGTGCACAGCGTCACCTTCATCAAAATCCGCAAGAATAAAATCGATCGTTCCTGTAGATATATCGACACCCGAAACCATAATCTTAATCGTTTCTCCCAGTTTGAACGTCTTTCCGGTGCCTTCGCCCTTAAGCTCGTAATTGTTCTCGTCGAACTTGTAATAGTCGCCTCTTAGGCTCGATACATGCACCAAACCTTCGCATGTATTCTCAAGTTCCACATATATGCCCCAGCCCGTGATACCGCTTATAACGCCTTCATATATCTCGTAAAGATGCTGCGACATATACTCTGCTTTCTTGTGCTTTTCTACCTCACGCTCGCATTCTTCCGCTCTACGCTCATTGCGCGAGCAATCCTTTGCGACAGTGTCCAGAATCTCATCGTAATGCGCTATCTTACGCTCTTCAAGCCTGCCTCTTAAATAATCCTTGATTATCCTGTGTATCTGAAGATCCGGATATCTTCTTATGGGCGACGTGAAATGAGTGTATCTGTCGCACGCAAGTCCGAAATGCACCGCACACTCCTTTGAGTAACGCGCTTTCTTCATACTGCGAAGAGTAAGCCTTGAAATCAACGCTTCCTCAGGGCTTCCGTCTATGGTAGAAAGAAGCTTCTGCAGCTCCTTAGGGTGTATCTCATCTGCGCCTTTTCTTAGATGATAACCGAAATTCTTTATAAACGTACGGAGCTTTTCGATCTTCTCTTCATCGGGTTCCTCGTGAACGCGGTAAAGGAAAGGCATCTCAAGCCAGTAAAAATGGGACGCAACCGTCTCGTTGGCGGCAAGCATAAACTCTTCGATGAGTTTTGTGGCTGCATTTCGCTCATAAGGCTTTATGCCTATGCATTTACCGTTCTCATCTATCATCAGTTTGCTCTCCGCAAGATCAAAATCGATGGAACCGCGCTTTTTACGCTTTTCTCTGAGTATCATCGCAAGTTCGTTCATCTTATCGAACATTTCGACAAAATCGGCGTATTCGGTTATGGTTTCTTCGTCCCGATTTGTAATGATTTTATTGACGAGAGTATATGTCATGCGTCTGTCGACGTTCACCACACCCTCAACGATCTTGTAATCAACCACCGTACCGGTACTGTCTATATCCATGATGCAGGAAAGGCAGAGCCTGTCTTCTCCCGCGTTAAGGGAACATATGCCGTTTGAAAGAGTATGAGGGAGCATGGGAATGACACGATCTGCCAGATAGCAGCTCGTACCTCTGTCATATGCTTCATGATCCAGAGCAGAGTTTTCCTGAACGTAGTTGGATACATCCGCAATGTGCACTCCAAGCCTGTAATTGTCTCCCACCATCTCTAAAGAAACTGCATCGTCGATATCTTTCGTGTCCTCACCGTCGATGGTTACCATCTTTACATCTCTAAGGTCCGTACGTCCCGCCATATCGGCTTCCGATACGGGCTTGGCAACACGCTCCGCCTGATTTAACACCTTCTCCGGGAAAGTGTCGGGAAGTCCCATGGCCTTTACGATGGAAAGCACATCAACCCCGGGATCGTTAACATGGCCCAATATCTCCGTAACCTTACCTTCCGGCTTATGTCTTTCATCGCCGTATGAGGTCAGTTCAACAACCACCTTATGACCGGTAACCGCGCCTTTTGAATGTTCTGCGCTTATAAATATATCGTCGGAAAGTTTGGAGTTATCGCATACCACAAAACCAAATCCCTTGGATGAAGCTTCGTAAGTACCCACGATAACGCTGTCCGAACGCTCATCTATCCTTACAACTCTGCCAACCGCACGTCCTGAATTTGACTTTGGCTTAACCACCTCGATGGTAACGGTGTCACCGTGCATGGCACTCATGGAATCTTCCTTAGGTATAAAGAAATCTTCGTCGAGTCCTTCAACTTCCACAAACCCGAAATCGGAACGGGTTCCTACATACTTACCGGTAAATACCGGATATTTGCTCTTTATCTTGCCTTTGTACGCGCTTGAAGGGGTAAAATCGTTCTTAGACTCCTTACCGGTTCCTTCACCGCCTTTGGAAGTCTCTTCTTTAAGCATCAACTTGCCGCGCTTTGTACACTCGATGGAGCCCTCATTTATAAGCTCATCAACGATCGAGTCAAACTCCGATCTGTTGTCTTCCGTAACCTGCATGAAAATTGCAAGTTCACGTCTTCGCATGGGAACATACAAAGAGTCGTTAAAGAGCTCCAATATTAACTTTTTTCTTTTCTCTCTGTCTGATCCGTGCATAAAACCTCAAAAAATTAAAAGACCACTCTTTACGAGTGGTCTCCGTTTACTAGAATTTACTGATATTAAGTACTGCCGCAAGAACAATGAAAGAAATCGCAAGCCACTTTGTGACTTTCATGAGTACGCCTTCCATCGAACGGCCTTTTGCTTTGCCCCAGTATGTCTCGGCTGCGCCTGCAACGGCTCCGAGCCCTGCGGACTTACCTTCCTGCATAAGTACTACTACCAAAAGTGCTATAGAAACCACTATAAATAATATTGTCAAAACTACTCTCAATGCTGCCATAGATTTCCTCCTAATTGCATCAGCAAACATGATAATATCATATAACCGGGCTCTTTTCAAGCACTTTCTTTGGGCCTTTTTACTTAACGATAAGGCTCTTTCCGGTCATCTCTGCGGGCTGTGTCTCACCCATGCACTCGATGAGTGTGGGAACGATATCAGCAAGGCATCCGCCCTCACGAAGTTTAACGTCGCCGTAGTTTACAAGGATGAAAGGAACGGGGTTTGTGGTGTGAGCTGTAAAAGGCTCTCCCGTCTCGTAATCAACCAGCTGTTCGCAGTTACCGTGATCGGCACAGATGAACATTACACCGCCGACTTCCTTTATAAACTCAACAACTTCGCCTACACACTTGTCAATGACTTCAACAGCCTCGATCGCTGCGTTAAGCACGCCCGTGTGACCTACCATATCGGGGTTTGCAAAGTTACAGATGATAACGTCATAAACAGCAGATCCATCTTCGTTCTTTGCGGTAATAGCCTTTGAAAGCTCATCACATACGGTGTAAGCGCTCATACGAGGCTTCTTGTCGTATGTGGGAACATACTTGGGTGAATTTACGAGAATTCTCTCTTCGCCTTCATTGGGCTTCTCAACGCCGCCGTTAAAGAAGAATGTAACATGGGCATACTTTTCAGTCTCAGCGATACGAGCCTGCTTCATTCCCTTAGCCGCAAGCCACTCACCAAAAGTATTGGTAACGGAAATCTTGTGGAATGCAACGTCCTTGTTGGGGATCGTGGGATCGTAATCCGAGAAACATACATATGTAACATCGAGACGTTTTCCGCGCTCGAACTTGTCAAAATCATTGTCGCAGAAGCAGTGAGTGATCTCTCTTGCTCTGTCGGGACGGAAATTGAAGAAAATAATGGAATCTCCGTCTTTGATGGTTGCTACGGGAGCACCGTTCTTCTTAACAACGGTAGGAACCACGAACTCGTCTGTAACATCCTTGTCGTAAGAATTCTGAATAGCTGCTACAGCGCTGTCAGCCTCAAGACCTTCGCCCTTTGTAAGCGCATCGTAAGCAAACTTAACACGATCGTAGTTATTGTCTCGATCCATTGCATAGTAACGACCGGAAACGGTAGCTATCTCGCCCACACCGATCTCTGCCATCTTTGCTTCCAGCTCTTTAGCATATTCAAGACCGCCTGTGGGAGGTGTGTCACGTCCGTCAAGGAATGCGTGAACATAAACCTTCTTAAGGCCGTTTCTCTTTGCAAGCTCCAAAAGTCCGTAAAGATGAGTGTTGTGAGAATGAACACCGCCGTCGGAAAGAAGACCGTACATATGAAGTGCGGAATCCTTTTCCTTACAGTTGTTAACTGCCTTTAAGAGTGCTTCGTTCTCAAAGAAGGTTCCGTCCTGGATCTCCTTGGTAATTCTTGTAAGTTCCTGGTATACGATACGTCCGGCACCCATATTAAGGTGTCCGACTTCCGAGTTACCCATCTGTCCGTCGGGAAGACCTACTGCCATACCGCTCGCATTACCCTTTACGAAAGGATATTCCTTCATGAGTCTGTCCATCACAGGTGTCTTAGCCTGTGCAACAGCATTGCCTTCTACCTTATCATTAAGGCCGTAGCCGTCAAGGATCAATAAAACTACTGGTTTCTTTGCCATAATCAATCTCCTTTTATATGTAATATGCGGTACAAAGAAAAAACCGCCGAAAATTGCCATGTGTGATTATACACTCTATCAATTAAAAACACAAGAAAGTTAGCCGTGTGCAACTTTCTTTATACATTAAATGAGGCTCCCTTACGGGAGCCTCAAGTTAAATCATTAAATCTTTACTTTGTGTTTCTTTTTGTAGTAGATACCGCCGCTTACTCCGGCAAGCAGAGCGATCGAAACGAGTACGTACAACAGAACACCATTTCTCTGGTCCTCATCCTTAGGCTTCTCGGCTGTAGCATAACCGCCGTATACACCGAAGTCTCTGATCGCCAGTCTGTCATTCTCTGACTTGTAATCCTTAGCTGACAGGAACTGATCCATATCTACAATCTCGTATGTACCGGTCGACAGGTTGTATACCGTCATCAACCGCTTCTCGGTAGTAACCGAATCAACAGAATCAGTAGCTTTTTCAGTCTCTTCTTCCATCTCGTTCTTTATAGAAGGAGCACCTTTACCTATCAATATACCGTCAGTCGTACCATCATCGGGATTAGCGATCATATCATGTGTTGCAGGGCTGTCAGCCACACTTGAAGAACCTGATGTTCCGTTTGAACCGGAACCGCTGTTACTCTGTTCGCTGTCATAAGAAACAACATCGGGACTCTTCTTCGAAGGATTGTTATCCTTTGCATCAACTTTATTCTTGCCGGTTCCTGTAGCATCTTCAGATGAAATATTCTTATCCTTAGAACTTGAACCTCCTGTAAAGTCAGGATCGGGCAGTTCATTAGAATCATTACCATCACCCTTGGATGTTCCGTTTACGAGTGATGTGCCATCTTTAGAGGTGCTTCCACCTTCTTCATGTGCTGTAACATCTCCCGATCCACCTGTTTCAGATGCGGCATCCTGTCCGGCCGTGGTGCCCTTACCAATACCGATTCCGTTAGATTCGGAATCTCCGTCTGCTACAGAACCATCAGCGGGTTCCTCAATGCCTTCATCACTTACAGGTGTCTTTATCAATGTAGAATCAAATTGCTTATCGGAACTCAATGAAGAAATCTTATCGGGATCTTTCAATCTTGTATCTTCTCCGGTCTTAGCAGAATCTTCTTCATTTGCAAGACTCTTGTCGGCAAGTTCGGAAGTCGCTCTGAGCTCTGTATCCGTGTTGTTACCCTCAATTACCTCACCGTTATTAATACCGAACGCAAATGACTGAAGTCTGTCAGGTGTTCCGGCAAATTCGATTACCTGTTGTGTTGCTGCATATCCGGCAGAAACAGATGAAAGGTTTGACTTTTCTTCGTTCAAATATACCTTAACGTAATCAAGTAACGACATTTCGTTCTTAATCGAATTGTCAAACAGGTACTTACCTGTCATATAGTTAAATCCTACGATTCCGCCATTCTGATATTCAACAAGTATGAACGGAGCAGTGGTTTCAAAGTTGTTCGTCATGTAGACAATGCCACCACGTTTAAAGTCCTTGGGAACATTGATGTTATCGTTCTGATAAAGGTCGATCATAATACCGTCAGTTCCAAGTACATTTAAGTACTCTTCACCCTTGATCGAGTACATAACGACGCTGTCTTTAACGTTTTCAATAGACGAATGTATGATGTTTACATTTCCGTTTTTACTCTTGAGAATCTGAGAATCTCTGTCAAATGCCTCTTCACTTCCGCCGATTGTCGAGAATAAATAATAAGTATTAATAGGTTTACCATTAAGTATGAAACTCTCGATCGGCATAGTGTAATCAAGAAGTTCCAGGCTATCTCCTTCGGTACGACTTATACTTCCGGAATCAAGATCAACCGTTCCACCGTTTCTCAACAAGCCTTTAGCATTATAAATGTTTATGAAATCACCTGATATCAATTCTGCTGAATCATCACTTCCGCCCGCATCTTCAGATGCATTGGTTCCGTAACCTTTTATTACACCATCAGCACTGATGTAGTAATAAGCATTGCCATACGTCATTACACGATGAGCAAGCTGGCTTGGTCTGTATACAGTAATGTCCTGATCTTCGGATTCTGATAACGCTCCTTCATTCTCAGAGTCAGAATCATTACCCTCACCTTCTTCGCCGGAAGCGACTGCCAATTTGACAGCTTCAGAATGCAAATACTCTTCTTTTTCAAGGATATCCTCAATCTCGAAATCTTTTCCTAGTTCTAATCCCTTAGCTTCACATTCGCTTATAAACTCTCCGACTTTCGCATAACCGTAATCAAGCCTTATCTTCTTATTAAAGTCATACTTCAAAGTATAAACTCTTTCATCAACAAGCGTTGATACTGAAGGCTCACTCTCATTTCCGTAATAAACTTTAAGATAAGTGCTGTAATAACCGCTCTTAGACAATGAATCGGCTGAAAACTCAACATTAATCTTATCAGCATCCGATGTGTATACAACGGGAGCGCTAACAGCAGGGGCTCCTACAGGACGCGCCGCCATAAGTCTTCTCTCTCTGGTAATAACTTTTTGCGGGATAGGAAGGTTAATTAACTTGCGCGTCTGATACTGAGTTATTAAATCCGATGCAGTATTGTTGCCTAAGTCATTTACTCTTACATGCGGCAGATAACTCTTTCCATTGCCATTGTCGGCACTATATCCATAAATGCCTGCAGCATAGGGAGCGGGATACGTCTTAGTGTCCTTTGTAAGAATAACCGAATACTTTCCTCGCCATGTGGGGTTGTTGTTATTGCCGTTTGTTGTATTATTTGTCCATCCCAATGAATAATACGGTCCATGAGTCTCAAGATCTGCTGCACTGATCAAACGAACGTTCGCGCTTGCAGTAGTATCTTTTTCATATGATGTTACTCCTACAGGAGCATAAACCGTATTATTGGTGTTTGAATAACTAACGAAACGATGATCATTATTATAAGGCGCAATATAATCGTTTTTAGCCTCAGCAGGAGCAGAAGCATTAGGCATATCGATAAGTTTCATCCCGGGTTCGCCGCTCGACGCTGTTACAATAGTCGTACCTTCCCAGAAGAACGTGAAATCAGCTCTGTCTACACTCGATTTATCATGATCATAAGTTCCGCCTACGGTAACCGAATACCGATTTGCTTTTCCTTCAAAACCATCAATGTTTCCTGCGAACGCATAAGCATCATCGCCATCGGTAGCCATAATAACGGAAGCAAGTCCGATATTTCTGTATGTATAAGCAACTTCATTGCTGCTACCCGTACGTTTAAGATTTCCGTTGGCAGCCGATCTACGACCACCGTTAGCTTTTGCAGGGGCAGCGTCGGTATTACTGTCGACAACCTCGGGCATAGTAACCTTACCCACCATACCACCGGCATAATTCTTTGCTTTTACCATTCCTGCAAAATAGTTGTAATACATAGTGGATGTCGAGTAACTATAGTTATCTTTTCCACTGATCTGTGTAATCAGATAATGAGTCCTGTAGGCACCCGAAATACCGCCCGCATAATATTCTGTAGCTATAACATTAGCGTTTGAATAACTGTAACTAACGTTTGTTGTGTAATGATAACCGACTATACCGCCGACACAAGACTTGCCTTTAACTATATACTCGGGTCTTGCTTCCGGTGATTCTGTTGATTCGGGTGTAGCATAATAGAAACATCTGCTTATTGAGTTGTTTGCATAACCCGTAACGCCTCCGACATTATCACAATCGGGAGCATTAATTATCACATTATATGCCGAGGACATGCTTACCGGATAATAATTGTATCCCGTAACACCTCCGACATTTTTAAGAACAACACTAGCAGGTAAAGTTTTTATGATATCAATCTTTGAATCTTCAACCTTACAATAATTCATTGATGCACTTGCAGACTGATAACCTATAATACCACCTACAAATCCGTGATCTCTTACACGTATCAACGTATTCTTGGTTAAGTTATACTGGTTCTCGTAACTACACTGCCCACATATACCGCCGACATAGTTGTAAGCGACCGAAGTTGAAAACTCTTTGGCGGTAATAAGATTGTTATAACAATGACAGTCAAAGTTTGCTGCACTTGTATATCCAAACAGACCACCTATCTGGTTACAATAACCTTTGACAACAATACCGTCCGCAAGAATTGAAATATGCGTTTCATTGGCATCATAATAAGGATCTGTTGAGTCTCTGGTAACACGAACACGTCCTGCGCTGGAATTGGGTTTTCCACCAAGCCAATAGATATCCGCATAGCCTACGACACCGCCGATATAACTACTGTTTGTATTTCCGTTTCTGAACGTAATATTCGTTGTTGAAGTATCTGTATATCCACCTACCTCACGGGGAGTACCCTTAATAACTACATCGGTAAAGTACCCTGCTGTCTTACTGGATATTCTTCCCGGTCCGAGGTGACCTACAATACCACCAACTCTTGCATTATTATTGGATTCAACGGTAAACTCATCTGCTCTTATATGTTCAAAGCATACTTTACCTGTACCACCGCAAATACCGCCGACATAACTGTTACCATAAACATTAACATTTGTAGCTTCTATGTTTTCAAAATGAGTATTGCCTTTGGCATAACCAACCAGACCACCTGAATAAGCGCAACCCGAAGCAGCTCCTCCGGTTACAACAGGGGTAGCATTGGTACCGCTATTAGGATTACCTGTACTGGTAAAATTACCAACGGTAATATTGGTCATGGTAATCTTACCCGCATTGGCATCGGCAGGATCATACTTTCCTAAACAACCGCCGTTTTGGTAAGCAATAATACCGAGGTAGTTATGTGTCGTCTTACTGTTCACTGAAATATTCTCAAATGCAACATCATAAATCGCACCGGATGAAACTCCAATAAGACCTGTACATTCTCTTGAACCTGACAGCAAGTTACAATCAGTAAATGTAATATTGGAAAGTTCTGAGTTCAATCTAAAGATTAAGTTAGTATTGTTTGCATTGATATTTATGTTGCTTAATACTACTCTTCCGCCACCACTACCAAGGTTTCTTCCTCTCAAACGTCCGATCTTTGCATTCTTTGTATAAGAATCGCCGGTGTTGAAAGCAATATTGTCGGTGACATTGAAATTCTCGTAATCACCGTAATTATTCGTGGGACTGATATGCTCATTCCATGAAGGGATATCGAAAATATCCGCATACAACGTAAGCGGAATACGAACGGGATTAGCTGTGAAATCCGATATTCCTTGAACAGAACCATCCTCACTTTCGTACTTTAACCAGGTAAGCATATAACTGTCCAAATAATGCTCTTGACCGATATAACTGAATGACAACGGCATTCTCGCATGATTTTGATCATCAAATACTTCAACATCCGAATAACCGTTTCCTATGCCGACAGTCGTCTTAAGCTTCTCAATATTATATCCGGTAATCTTATATCCTGTAGGGCCTTCAAGTTCAAGCGTAATACGTCCGCCCATTGATTGATCGTCGTAAACATATACCGAAGTAACCTTAATAAGGTTATTCTGCACTTTGATCAAACTGAGAGGTGTATCGGGCTGCATCGGCATTTCTATATTAGTGCCATAATAATACAATGTCGGTAATACATCGTTTGCAGCCTTTGAATAATCGTAAGCACCAAGATCCATGTTAAGGATCGAATGATAAGTTGAAGGATCTTTTGCTTCGTCATACGTTATCAATCCGAATGTATTCTTATCTCTGTTTCTTACATTACCGGTATGGCTTGCCGGATTACCTTTTATCAGAACACCTTCCTCGGTAAACTGAGCATTTGTAATACCATTGTAAAGCTGGAAGTCAGCACCATAAAATACGCTTTCATGACCACCCATATATCCGATTGTATATGATACATCTTCGGAATCGGTATTCACGCAAAGAACGTTTCCGAGAGCGACACCGGACATGTTGTTTCGGTTGTCAAGCGGTGTGTCGGACATGTTCATACCGCCGAGCATACCACCAACCTTATCCTGATAACTTGTTACATTTACTCGAGATATCAGATTGGACATAACGTTACTGATATTTCCCGATGTATGATAACCGACAAGTCCGCCTACGTAGTTACCTCTGACCACAATATCACCGGTAGCATAGAGGTTATTAAGAACTGAAGTGCCGCTATATCCTACTATGGCACCCGCACCGAGACATGTACGAAGGTCATTTGCATTAACACTGATGTCTCTTACAAAACAGTTCTCAACATGTGAAGAATCTGCTCTGGCTGCGATACCTCCGATTTTAGCCTCGGTATTGGTATTTGCAGGCTCAACATATGTAAGAATCGGATTGGTCGCACTACAGTTTTCAATCACCGAACCCGAGTATGCATAGCAAACAAGAGCAGAAAGGTAATTGCATCCTGTGGCCTTCATATTGATTGAATGAACATTCTTTACTTCACCATAAAGGCTGGCGATAGGTCCGTTGTATGTTCTTCCTGAAATATTGGCTTCGTAATTGTTAAGGCAAAGGTTGGATATTTCACCGGTAACGGAATTAAACAAATAAGGTTCATAACCGGTTCCGCTTGTAACTACAAAGCTGATGTTGTTAAGAGAATAGCCAAGTCTCGTCGCATTAGCCTCTTTCTCAGCACCGCCGAGACCGCGTCCTCCGTCAAGTTTTCCGGAATATGTCTGTGTAACCTGTATTCTGTTACGAGGGACACCCGCAAAATCTATATCATTTGCCAAACGTGCATTCTCAGCAGGTTTCATAACGACATAGTCATACCACTCATCAGGGTTGTGAACGAGTCTGTAGAAGTCAACACTTAACAAAGCGTCAGAATCTACTGTCTGAACACCGTTACCAATCATTGCCGATATTTTTGAAAACTTATATAAAGAAACATATTTCTGAGGATTTGAAACAGTTATATATGTAGTCGTATAACCGTCAAGCATAACAGTCTTATGCTCTTCATCCTCAAAAAGATCAACCGTAAGATCTTCAATCTCGATACTCTTAATGGCTGCATTTCTGGGGTTATTAAGACGTACCTTAACCAAAGCCGAATTTCCGTCGTCTCCATATGACAATACTTCGGTGGAAACTACTTCGACAAGTCTGCTTATGTTCTTTTCGGGAAGTTCTATATATTCCTGTTCAGGAAGTTCAGCATTCAATATTACGTGCGGATAAAAACCTACCTCAACAGGCTGCGCATCAAATCCCGAACCCAATATTGAGCCCTGGAAGTTATAATCATAAAGCGACTCAAGACCTATTGCTGTCTGCTTTGTTCCCTTTGTATATACGGCTTTATCCTTATTCCAGTAATAAATCTCATGCTGGGTAGTAGTGTTGGTACCAAGAACGGGACCCGGTCTTTCATCATCCCATGTCTTACCTTTGTAATCCTTGTTAAAGAATGATTGACCGACACTATACATGTTGCGAGAATTACCTGCAGCATAACCGATAACCGCACCATATTGCGTATCAGGATTTTTGCCCGAATTCATGTCAGGATTTGATACCACGACATTAACAAGCGAGAATACATTACTCGTCTGTCCTCTGGGATTCTGATAACCGATAATACCACCGACATTTATTGCTCCGCCAACAGAAGTAGTGCTTGTAACAGAGTTAATGTCCGAACCGTATACGTAACCGTTACGAACAATACCGTCATTAAGATATACCAATAAGCCCGCGTTTGTTCTTGCGGTAAATGTGGCGCTTCCTTCCGCAGGATCGTTGTTGATAACAAATCTTTCAATAATACCACTTGCGGCATTTCTGCAGGCAACAAGTCCAAAAAGTGTATTCTGAAGACCCGATCCACCGGTGTAGTGAATCATAATGTCATGGATATGACCATAGTTGTGAGTGGTAAGAATACCCTTTTCATATACACGTGTAGTTGAATTATCCGAAAACTCAAATACAGCATTATATATCTCTGCCTGTGGACTTAAGTTATTAAATAAAGGTCCCTCATTCTTATACTTATTCTTATGCAGAGTATAGCCCTGAAAATCAATTTCACCTCTGAAAGTTCCTACTATACTTGCGCTTGGAAGCGTAGCTTTAACCTTTCCGTCTGCGTCAAGATCAACATCGTCCATATCGATATCATCCGTCACAACAAAACGTCCTTTAGGATTAGCTTTTATCTTCTCAATAAAATCCTGAGCACTTGAAATTTCAAGAACAACATCTTTTGAATTAAACTCAAGGGTATCAAGAACAAGTTCATTACCGTTCAAAATGACATAAAGTGTCATCTTGTATACAATATCACCTTTATCAACAATCCATGATGAATTAGTCTTGATCGTATTTGTTCCGGTCAAATACTCATAATTCGACACATTCGTAAGCGTAGCATCATAAGACGATGTAATATCAACACCGCTTCTTTCAACTTTAATCTTATAAGGAATCAGGTTATTAAGTCTTCTCTCGTTATCATAAATCAGAACTCTCGTGTCAGCTTTCAATTTACCGGGAGTAGAATTACTCAAATTCAACAATTTGATTGAACCGGAAAGATCGATATTATCATCGAACACTTCGGTATGAATTATCTTATTCGATTCAAAAGTCGAGTTATCATATCCTATATTGTATTCAACAGCTATAAAGTTCATCGTAAATGTTTCATTCGGATCAAGTCCGGCGAACTCATAGTCAATCGGTTCTGATGAATTTTTAGGAACACGAACGGCTCTTACAAGATGCTTCTTTGAATCGTAAAGGTTGAGCACCACAACATGACCCGAATTACCGGTTATGGCTTCATCCGGATCAAGTATCTGAATTTTACAACGTAAAGTTCCAGCAGCAAGCAGTTTGTCTGTAACACTTACAACAGGAGTTTCTCTCATCGTCTTAAACGATGAGCGAGTAAGTGTCACGTTCATGTCATATTCTTTATTGTTATATACTGCATATATCGTAGGCGTAATATTATAGTTTGTCATGCTCTGTAAATAGAACGGTGGCAAATTCGGAACTATATTATTACCTTTTAGATCTTTATAATTTACTATTCGATCTTTTTCAGCATCAGTAACAGATGCCCCGCCATTAAAGAATCTTCCATCCATACTCATCGATGTGGCGGTAGCGGGAGTCACATGATCTCTTTCGTAACCTGTGAAAGAGGTCATGGCTTCATCATCAAAAACTGTAGCCGAATGTACTCCGGGATTAGAACCCTCATCTGTATCTATTGTAAACATAACCCTTGAAAGCAATTTTTCAAGTTCATCGTTTGTACGTTCCTTATTTAACGTATAAACAAGGTTTACGCTATGTGCAGTAAGAGAACCGGGAGTTATATCAACATTGATATAGATATTTCCCAATGAAGAAAGAGTAGCCGACTTAAACGAAATATTACCAATTTCTCCATGTCGAATTATTCCCTTATTGTTATCAAGATCATAATCACCGAGAAGGTAAACGTAATATTTTGTATTAAGATCTATATCCGTAACATCTATCACGAGATCGGTAACGGTAAGTGAACCCGATCCGTCAACATGAATATCGGTATCGTCAATCTTCTTGACAAAATGAATGTTTTCATCCTGTGCGAAACTTCTGCCGTTTGTCCAACAATCAGTAACTTCATTAAAGAAAGTAGCATCATCTGAATAGTTTTCTATCTTCTTTGTGGAAACTACAAGGTAAACATCGCGTTTATCAGCCTCGCCGTTTTCGCGCGCTACTGAAGACTGATCTGGATCGATAATATTCACTTTCAATTTGGTGTTAGCTATCTTGTTTGTTACAATCTCAATCGAACCTATAGGTCTAGACTTACAGGTTCTGAAAGAGCCGGTATTGTTAATAAGAGTAATATCATTTCCAAAGAAGTCTTTTGCCGTGATCTCATAAGTATAATCTGATTTGGGTTCAAGATTGGGAACTGTGTCAAACACTACAACTGTACCCTTCTTAAATGAACCGATCGTGGCAGCATCAATATAGGAGGGATAAGTTTTAGTACCCTTCTTTGCAGTAAAAAGAACCGACTTTGAATCTATTCCGTAAACGGCTTCATCATCCGAAGTCGAATCATAAGTAACATTTACTATTTCCGCATATCTGTCATAGAAATACGGAATATCCATGTATTTTACACCGTTCTCTTCACCGACTTTAAATACAACATTACCTATCGAAGACAACGATCCAGTAGTTACCATGATATCTGAGGCAATAGATTCAACTATTCTCTCATCATATTCGTTCAAATACGTAAAGAATGCATTGATTCTATATGTGGTATCAGGCTTGATACCTCCGTTACCTGCTGTAACGGTTCCGGTAGATCCACAATATGATCTGTATGAGAGAGTTTCTTTACCGTTAGGAAGCTGTTCGTAAAACTCAAATTGGATTTTACGAAGTTTATCAATTCTCTGTGCGGGATCATCAACTTTAACATCTACCAATATACGGTAAACTCTGGCATCCGTTGCAGTAATCTCAACCGTAGGTTTAACATAATCTTCTACAGGAACAAGTTCCTCAACCGGTCTTGCCTTATCAGGACGCATACTGTCCGGTCTTACACCTCTTTGATCCTGCGCACCCGAAGAACCGGCACCGCCTCGTTTTGAGGCGCCACCACCGCCGCCGCTTTCCTGTTGACGTGGAGCTCTAGGTTCGCGAACTTTATGTTCCTTTTCTTCTTTATCTTCAATTCCTTCTTCCTCGGCCTCTTCATCGATAGGCTCATCAATCACCTCAATTTCGGGGATATCGGGAATATCATCTGCTATTTCTTCATCGTTAACGTTCTTTTCGGGAACATCATAAAGGACACGCAAATTAATGAGCAACTGCTTATAAGTAAGTTCCTCATCTCCTACAGTTACCGGTGCGTCCGGACGTATATTCTCAATTACTTTACAAGTGACAGAGTCATCATCTATTTCACAGTAAGTAAAATAGTTTTCTGTAAAATAGATCATACTGTTCATGGGGATACTTTTTTCTGTTCCCTGACTAATTGTAAATGAATCAAGATTTATAAAGAAACCATTTTTTAATCCTGCAAAGTAGTACTCATCATCCGCCGCCCTTTCGCCGCCGGGATTATATGATACTTTCTCGCTTACAGTTAATCCGCTGTATGTTGAAAATCTTTCATATTCGGTATTGAACAGTGTCGCGGTATCATCCAAAAACCAGACACCGGCACCTCCGTTAATAAGAAGAGGGAAAGAAAGATCGACCTTTGTCTTCTTATTTTCACCCATATAATATGAGTTACCTCTTGAATAGATATAATCAAGCACGTTAAAAGAGTAAAGATCAGCGCTCTCTACGCGATTCTCCGAATCCGGATCCGCAAGAAGCATTGTCCTTACTGTTTTGTCTTCAATGGCATAACCATTGTAATCGACCTGCATATATGTCTTAAATCTTGTCTGTAAAAGGAGTAATGCAATAATTACCGCAGCTCCGATACCAAACCAAATTTTCTTCATGGCATCCCCTTATAATCTATTTCATTTCAATAACTGCTATTTTATCAACCGCCGAGTACAAAAGAGCCTCACCCATATCAGTATAGATGACATCATTACTCAGATTTATCTTATAACTGTCATTAACAACAGCATTCACATCTACTTCATTAATACCAACCAACTTATCTTCGTCAGTTGCACTGTTATGATATTCAACAAATTGCGCATATCTGACCTTCACATAAGATAGTGCAGGGAGCTCCACGCTGTAAGTAGTTCCTATATTAAGAACGGTAGGTTCCAGAAAAACATAAAGATCATCACCATCATACAGAAATCCGCCAAAACTTTGAGCAGATTTGTTACCGGATGTATATGTAATTCTCCCGGCGCTCTCAGTAACTGTTGTGAAATAATTAATCCTCTTAAGTGCCGTTCCTTCGGATGGAACCATCAATAACATATTACAAGGCAATGTGATTTTGGTTTCTCCCTTGTAAAGCAAAGGTGTATCCGCGATTGTCATTTTACCGCTAATGTCGTTAACTGTAATAGAATCTTTCTCATCTCTGAATACAGCTTCCGATGAATAATTAAGTTCCGAACCGCCAAAATACTGATGAACCTCAGTCTTGGGTTTATATGCCGAAATACCTTCAACATACCAATATACAAGCAAAACAAGGAGCAGCAACAATATTCCCGCTACCCCCAGCTGTATCATAGTTATGGCTTTAGCCTGTCTCTTTTGTGCTCTCATTCTTGGGAAATCCTCTTTTCATCACGACTGTTTACTATGTTGAGTATGCAACTTGCCATATCATATAGAGCATACAGTATAAGAAAAATGGCAAGGAATGCAAGTGCAATGACGATTTTAACGTCAAAAAGCACATTTTCAAGGTATGAGATCAAAAAGCCCGCAACATAGAGGATACCCATGATCAAAACCGCATTGAAAAGACTAACAAGTGTCTCCTTGATATTATGTCGTAAAACACAATAAAGCAAAACGAGTCCACCGTAGAAAAATATGTGTACCAAATATATGGTACCTTTTGTTAAAAGGATTGATATTACCAGATAAAACTTAAGCAAACATACTGCCAAAAGAATCGAATCATAAAGCTTTGCATCATAAAAGAAACCAATGACTCTCAGATTGTACTTCTGCCAGGAAAATTTCCTGCACATAACCGTAAGAACACCAAGCAAAAGAAGTGTTCCCACGGCAGTAACAATGATCATTGTCTTAAGCAGTATTATCTGATTTATTATTTCTCCAACTAACGAATTAAGCATAATTTATCCTATAAATCAAGATCTTCAAGATCATCCGATTCCTCGGATGCTTTTGTTGCTTTTGAAGAGTCTGTCGTCGATGAAGACGAAGAAGCCTTGAAAATTCCGGCATTTTTAAACTCTTCCATTATGTAAGAATCATCAAAATCATTGAGATCGTCGGCTTCAACAATCTCCTCACCCTCTGCCAAGTGATCTTCTATAAGAAGATAAAAGCAGTTTTTCTTGTGCATAAAGAAACCGTGAATGGGATCGAAACGAACAACGTCGGAGTCAGTTACTACCTCAACGCTTCCTGCGATCTCACCGATAAGCGGCATATAATCCTCCATGATAAGAAGATTATAGTCTTTGCTGACTACACGGACCATGCGGATATTGTCATACTCCTGCATGCCGTTCTCACGGTCAACGACCTTAGCTTCTATTTTATATGATTCCTGTGTCTCATTATACAAGGTTGAACTTTTCTGCATTGAATTTACCTATGTAAAGGAAATTGCTCTCGTCAATTCCGTCATACTTTCCAGAAATAATATTTTCAACATCATCAAGAATATCGTCGATGGCTACTGCCTGACCCTTGATACCGGTATAGTTCTCGGCAACGAACATGGGCTGTGTGAAGTAGTTACGAAGCTTTCTTGTACGATAGAATACGTTCGTATCTGCTACGGAAAGTTCGTCGATACCAAGAACTGCTATGATCTCTTCAAGTTCACGATATCTTGAATAGTATCTTAATACTTCTTCAACGAGTCTGTAGTGTCTTTCACCGATCTTATCTATATCGATAAGTTTACTTGTGGTTGAGAATACATCAACTGCAGGGTAAAGACCTTTCTCGGCAACTTTACGGTCAAGAACGATCTGTCCGTCAAGGTGAGCCTGAATTGTAAGAACGGCCTGGTCGGTAACATCATCGGCGGGAATGTAGATGGCCTGGAATGATGTAATGGAACCTTCTGGTGTTGAGTTGATACGCTCTTCAACGTCACTGATTGCGGTATCAATGTTTGCGGGATAACCGTTTTCGATAGGAATACGGGAAAGCTCCGCATTAATCTCGCTCATTGCCTGTACATAACGGTAAATGTTATCTACGAACAAAAGCACGTCCTGCTTCTTCTCATCACGAAGGTACTCTGCAAGAGTAAGTCCCGAGAAGATAGCCTTTGATCTTGCTGCAGAGTTCTCACCCATCTGACCGAATACGATCGACATCTTGTCGAGAAGGTCTGCAGAAAGCATCTCATCGTAAAGTTCCTTACCCTCTCTTGAACGCTCGCCGACACCGACGAATACAGAGTTTGAATTAAGTCCTGTATAAACGTTGTGGATAAGCTCTTTGATAAGAACCGTCTTGCCGACACCGGCACCACCGAGAAGTCCCATCTTGAAACCTTTCTGCATGGGTGCGAAGAAGTCAAGCACTTTAATACCTGTCCATAAGATACCACCGTTAAGGTTAATCTCTTCAAGAGTAAGGTTTCTGTTGTAAACGTTTCTCTTGTGTTCTTCTTCTATAGTTGATTCATCAAGAAGTTTTCCGTATGAATCGAAAACCTTTCCAAGAATCTCATCATTGTACTGAATTTCAAGACCATGATCTGCCTTATATACATCAAGTCCCTTCTTAAGACCTACAACACTCTGGAAAGGAATTGCCGATACAACGTTTCCGTCTTCTTCAACAACCTCGAACTCAATTCTCTTTCCTTTGCTTTCGGTATATAAAATGTCACGGTATTTAATCTTCTGATCACTTATAAGCACCTGTACGTTAAGTTCAGATACCGATATAATCTTACCAACTGCCTCGCTCACTTATATGTCCTCCTAATATGCTCTCGTCTTAGTGTAGTTATCCAAAACCTTGGCAAATTGCTTGTCTTTGTTCTTTCTTCTCTGCTCCATAGCCTTGATCTCATCACGCTCATCGAGCTTGTTGAGTGATTCGGTCGTAACATTCTGTCTTTGAATGTTTTCCGAAGCATAACTTGCAGCAGCCGCAATTTCCATGGAATATTTCATGTACAAAACAACCATGTTCGTTAAAAGGTCATCTATGTTTCCTTCATACGAAAAGTCTTCATGGTAGTCGTCATGTGTGTCTTCTCTGACGATAGGGAAAATCTGCTTATTATTGAGCTCAACCTGTGAAGAATTGTAGTAATGGTTGTAAATGATCGATATCTTCGAATACTTAAGATCTCTTATCGCATCTTCAAGAAGCTTCATGACTTTCGAATTGTCTTTGTCATACTCTTCTCTTGTCTGGAATAAAAGAAGCTGCTCATCATCCGCAGGCTTAATCTTTCTGCCTATTACGATCTGTTTTACATCTCTTTCTTCGCTTTCAAACTCTTCGGTAAGTGTTCTCTTTACCAAAGCATTCAAGTTTGCACAAAAGCCCATATCCGAACCGATATAAACGTTAAGTTCCGGTTTGGTTGGATCAACCTTGTGCAGCTTGTTGTCAAGCACAATGTTTCTATTGTTTACTATGTTGTCGATCATTTCGGTAAGGATATCTTCCATTGCCGTGTATTTTTTGGATTTCTTACGCGACTTGTCAACTCTTAAAAGAGAGTGGAAGTTCATTACCTTAACGACGCTTCGTATACTGCTCATATATCATTCTCCCTGGGCCCGAGGCCTATAGTCAGATTTTGTTCCCGATTAATCTTCTACTTCGTCGCCAACGATTTCCATGAAATCGGCTTTGATCTCTTCGGGAGTTCTGGGCGAGAACTTGTACTGGATAAGTCTCTCCTGCAGCTGCTCACCTTCTCTGATGTTCTGCTGCATCTCGGGACTCATTTCATCGAAGTTTGCCAACTGGTATACTTCCTTGGTCTCAAGATAACTTAAGAACTTTCTACGAACAACGGCACCGATCTTCTTCATCTTGGGTTCCTGAACGGCACCACCCAAACGGGATACGGAAAGACCGTAGTTGATAGCGGGTTTGATACCCTTTTCGAAGTTCTTTCTTGAAAGAACCAACTGTCCGTCTGTAATGGAAATAATGTTTGTTGAAATGTAGTCCGTAATATCTCCGCCTCTTGTCTCAACTATGGGAAGGATGGTAATAGAACCGCCGTTCTGATGCTGGCAACCCTTCTCAAGAAGTCTTGAGTGTGTATAGAAAATATCCGGAGGATATGCATCACGTCCGGGGATCTTTCCTGCAAGAAGTGAGATCTCACGGTGAATATCAGCGTGTGACTTAAGGTCATCGATAACAACCAATACGTCCTGTCCTTCTCTCATGTAGCTTTCTGCAATTGAAAGACCTGCATAAGGAGTGAAGAAAGAAACCGGAGGTTCATCATCGTTGAACGCTGCAAGGATAAGCGTATATTCCATGGCGCCTTTCTTCATAAGTGCATCATAGAGTTCACGCATGTTCTTCTTTGTCTTATTAACTGCTACGTAAATACAGATAACGTTTCTGTCCTTCTGATTTACGATAGTATCGATAGCTATCTGAGTCTTTCCTGTCTTCTTATCGCCGATGATCAACTGACGCTGACCGTAACCGATGGGATAGATAAGGTCGATACCTGCAATACCGGTATAGAAAGGTCTCGATACGTCGGTTCTTTCCATGATGGGAATTGCGGGTGTCTCGATCATGTGAGGTCTTAATCCTTCAAACTTCTCACCGATAAGTCTGTCTTCGCCGAAAATATCAACGATGTGACCGATAGCTGCTTTAGAATACATGGCACTGAAATCGTAACCTGTCGTTACAACTTCATCGCCTACATAAATGGCATCAATTCTTTGAAGCAATGCAACCATGACGGAGTTTTTGCCGATAGCAGTAACATAACCTACGGAATGATTGGCAATAACAACTCTTTCATAAAAGCCTACCTGCTCAAGACCGACAACTTCAAGGATGTAGTCTTTAACCTTTGAAACGTAGCCGACCTCATAAATGTTTTTCATATCTTTCATGTTACGCAGTTTAGCGTTAACAAGATTTTCAATATATGTGCTCATTCTTCTTCCTCGATTGGTAAATACTGTAGTCGTAAAGTCTGCCCTGGTATACGATTCTTATACCTTCACAGATATTCTTATCAAACAGACAGACTACGTTGTCTGCAACATCATTGTAATTTTCTTCTTCCTCACCAAGATATGCCGTAAGTACGGGAGTTTCAATGCTTACTATCTGACGAAGCCAAGCTACAAAATCAAGCAGCTCAAAATCGTCGATTGAATGAAAGTCCTGTGCGAACTCATCAAGGAGTGCAAGCTCATCTTTTTCAAATGCATCAAGCAAAATCTTGATCTGAGCATCCTTTTCGAGAGTACACAATCCGTACAAAGCTTCAAAGTTAAGTTTTTCCAAAATAGAATTGGCAGAATCAAATCTCTTCTTATCTCCGTGATAAGGGAAACGTTCGAGAACGGTCTTTATGATATCCGCTTTATTCATGACAAGAAGATTCTTCGCCGTTTTGTAATCCGAGAAGAAACCGTTGTCTATATAGTGCGAAACAGGAATGTATGCGTCACGGATGACCGGACGGGGTTTGTAATACTTCGATACCTGCATGGCGTTGTAATCCATCTTAAGTATCTTAATCTCCTGCTCGACCTCTTCCTTAGACTCCTTAAGTTCCTCAAGGATGTTCATCTTAACTTTAAAGTCGTCGTCATATTCTTTTAGTTTGGAAAGAAAATATACATTCACCTTCCTGTTTGCGTTTTCGGTGACAATGCGAAGTGATGCTGCTATGAAGTAGATCATGACACCCATTATCACGAATATCGCTATAAAAATTGCCGTCATGCTTTAATCTCCGATCAGATTGAAAAAGGATTAAAGAACAAAAGTACAAGTACAAATGCGAAAAGTAAAAGCAGTAAAAGTGCAATGATGATTGCAACAAACATTACCGACTGTACTACGTCGCTCTTTGTTTCAGGGTTTCTTCCGACAGCTTCTGCTACCTTAGATCCCAAAAAACCAAGTCCGATACCTGCTCCCAAAAAAGCAAGTCCCAGAATAAGTCCTACCGCATGCATTGTTTCAGCTAAAATTGAATCCATATTCTCCTCCGATTAAAAAAATTATTTATTCACCCAACGCGTAAAGCGTTAAATAACACTAATTAAGTGATGAATTGGCCTCAGGAAGGAAGCTCGAAATATTCTTTCCTTGGTATCCGGCCGATTCGAATTTGAGACTGATAGGTTTGTTCTTAATGCCCGTAGCGTTCGGAACGGTAAATGATACAGTTCCGGTATCACCACCGTTTGCGGCTTTTTCTTCATCAACCGCAACCGTTGCGGCAGCTGTTGAACCGTTATCAAAATATACTCCGATAACAGCACCGTCAGATAACTGGTAACCGTCATAACTCTTTACGGTATATTCTACTGTTACAGTAAAATCATCTGTTGAAGAAACCTGAGATGTGGAAACTCTATTAATCTCAATATAAGCTATATCTGCTTTTGTTGTAACTTTGGTTACGTCCTGAGTGATCGTCTCAAGAGTGGTGGAACCCGTCGAATCTTTCTTATAAGCCTGATAACCCATCTCGAGTTTATAAGATTTTCCCGGTTCAAGGTTCGTAACCGTATATTTTGTATCTGTTTTATCCAGATGAACTGTCTCTTTTTTATTTCCTGAAGCAACATCCCAAACATTCAAGAATACATCGACATAGTCATTGGTAAGGTCGTTTACGAAATATTCAACATCTATGCTTCCGACTGATGGGGTCGCATTTTTAAGTGAAATCCACTTGGTTGCGGAAATTGAAGCGTCGCTGCCTTCGCCGCCGTCGCCGCCGTCGCCGCCGTCGCCGCCCATACCGCCGTTACCGCCTTGGCCACCGATACCACCGGTACCGCCTGAGCCGCCCATACCGCCGTCGCCACCAAAGCCGCCTGAGCCGCCGTAACCACCTGAGCCGCCGGCGCCACCGGTACCACCATTACCGCCCTGACCACCTTGGCCACCGGCGCCACCGGTACCACCGTTACCACCCATGATTGTGATAACTTCGGGATTGGACGCAACAAGTTTGGCATCGGACTCTTCAGCTATACCTTCTGAATATACCAAAGGTCTTCCGGTATATAGGTTACTGCTTCCGATAACGTTCTTTAAACTTACGACATTACCGTCTTTTGCCATCAATTCACTGCTTACATCGAAATATAAGCCGTCGCTTTCAAGCATTATAGGCTGTAAGACATTCACGTAATAATCATCGTTCATGACCATTGCAGTGCCACCTTTATGGATGTTTACCGCAACATAATCACTTGACTTGATGCTTCCGTCCGTTGAATTGATCTCACGACCGGTCATTACATACATTCTGTCACGAAGCTTATAAATCTTTGGAGTGCTGACATCATCAATAACATTTACGTCTTTAAGACTGTCAACCGTACCGTCGTCATTTATGCGGTACGAATCTCCGTAAAGCGTCATTGTCTGCTCGTTATTGTCGTAAATAATGGTATTTTTTCCAAGACAATAAACTTCATTGTCATTGGTTTTTAAATAATACTTATGATCCCATTTTTTCTTGACTACTGCATCCTCTGACATATCAACGTATTCGTTATCTTCGGTATATACGGTAGACCCCGCATTCACCTTGTAGGATTCGTCGCGATTTTTAACGACGAATCCCACTGCGGTGGAAAATACTGCAAGTCCTGCCACAAGCATTATTCCAAGTACGTTGAATGACATTGTGTTTTGTTTGGTTAGTTTTCTCACAATCTCTACCTCTAAAATCTATTTCTCAAAATATTAAGTACAATTCAACAGGTGCTTAAGGCGTAGCTGCAATAGGCGTAATAATGGTTTCTATCTGACCAAGCCTGTTATAAGGAGTAACTGATTCATCCCTAAGCTGTATCGTAAGGTTGTAAGACTTGTTGGCTGTAACAGGACTGTTATGCCAATCGATATCAAGCGTAAATTGACCTGCTACAATGTCGTCATGATCAATAGGAATGGCAGTTCCCGATGTATATACAATGGATCCATCGGAGTCATTTACCGTGATAAGTGCACTGGTTACGTTATTAAAGTTACTCAAATTTCTAAATTCAATTGTAAATGCATTAACATCGCCGGATGCACCGACCGTAGCAGTAGCAGATGTAACGGCATTTGACATAGTTTCATACGTTACATATATATCACCTTCTGCCGGATTGAACGAATTATTGTTATTTAGATCGGCTTTACCGATAACTCTAACCAAATAATTACCTGCCGGTATATTTGTAAATGTTACAGGGTCTTTAGCTAAATCTCCGAGAACCATGAAATTCGGAGTTATTGTCTGCGTATCAATCAAACCTGAAGTAGAAGTTAACGGATCTTCAGTGTTGTTCATCATAGATACGTCATACAACTTGACATCATATGTCCTGAACAGCGATTTATTTACGTCGGTCGCGGAAACGTCAGCTATAAGGTTTGTTCCGTTCGACTTCAACTGAACAAAGAACGAAGGACTCGTTAAGGTGGAAGGAACGGTAAATGTCTTATCCTTCGAGCCTAACAATTCTCCTATGGTTCCATCTGTTTCGTTACCGTTGTATTGGAATACATATCCGGTAATTCTTAATGTATATGTACCGCCAAGTTGAAGTGTTCCGCCTACGGGATTGAAACTGAGATATACAGGATTGTTAAGGTCCGCTCGCTGATTATAATATCTGTAAGTTCCGTTACCCTTAGGTGTTATTTCCGTATTATCGACCAATACCGTTCCTGTGTCGGCATTGTTACCGGCAACAAGTTTGTAAAACAGCTTGATACCTGTACCTTCATCACCGGGAATGGCATATCCGATAGCCGCGGTCTTGCTATCATACATTGAATAAACATATGCAGGTTCAGTAATGTTTATCTGAATCTCATTAGCTGTCTGGAGCGTATACTGTACATTTGTTCTTCCGAAATCAATACTGTACAGAGGAACCTCATGTCCATCAGTACCATAAACGAAGAACAGCACACCATATTCGGTCTGTTTGGTCAGTTTTCTCAATTTAAGAGAAACCTTATTGTTTGAATCAACCGCTATTGTTGTATTGCTCTTAAATTCAGGGGTATCGTAGTCATATGCTCCTTCGGATGCATTGACCGCATCATAAACCTCATAGAATGTTACCGCGCCACCATTCTCAGTCTTCTTTGCAAGATACATTGGTGTATCTGTTCCGGACGTCTTCTTGAATACTTTTGCATAAATCTGCGAAGTATTAACGCCCATAAGTGACATGTCAAGAGCAGCAGTCGTTGCACCAGGCGTAATCGAATCACGCTTTATCGCTGCAGTAACGGTATTCTGAGTAATGGTATATCCCGACTTAGTATAGTCGGAAACAGAAGACTGTGCGGGATTGGGAATATACTCAATATTAATACCGTCTTTATATGCAAGTTTCTCAACCGTATAATAATTATTTCCAACATGTATACCCGTCTCATCAAAGGACAAGCCGCCTTCGTTTACCGTTTCGGGCTGAGCACTCATTACCAATGGATCTGTAAAGAATCTCGCGCCGAATGTAGCTGTTGCGGAGCCCAATGAAGGCTGAGTAATGTTAAGACCGGAACCCGCGCTTGTTCCGGGTACAAACAACGATCCGAGAACTGAAACTCCCATATTCTGGGTTAATCCCCATCCCTGGTTCTGTCTCGTTCTGTAGTTATAAGATCCGTCGGCGCCGTTAATGTTTTTAAAAGCGTAAACACTTTCCTGATCTGAGGCTGCAGAACCTATATAGAAGGTATTATTTGCAAATTTAGCATTATCAAATACAGAAGTGAATTCCCCTCTGCTCGGGCTGGAAACAAACTCACCAAATCCCGAAGAACCTGTTGAATAATAACCTGTAACTTTAAATGTTACATTTTGTCCTGCAAAATTAGACAGCGGAGCCTGGTCTATATATAACAAACCATAAGGTACATAAGGTCCCGAAGGAGGGGTTTCCTGATATGAACCACGGTATGACACATAAACAGGATCGTATACGACCGTTTCGGACGTGCCCGTTACTTCAACACGGAAAGCAGCAAACTTATCTATGTCAGCTCCCATTATTGTCAATTTGTATCTGTAGTTACCTTCATTCAAGATGGGCTTAACATTACCTGTTGTACCCAACTGATCATCGGCATAATCATTACTCGTAATCTTTACGCCGTGCATATAAATATTGGCGTCAGTAATGCTGTTTACAGCCGTATGCTTCATCGGCTTGGATGTAAGATATTTCACATCTGCCGAGTCAAGCAGTTTGTAAGGAACTGCTATTCGATAATATTTGCCCGCAGTAAGTGAACTTATCGTATATGGAGCAAAATTCTCATGAACCGGTACTCTCAACTTATTAGTCTGAGAGTTGAAGCCTGTCATGGCTGCAGTATCCAATATCGACAATATAGACGCAGTTGTTGTGTCGTTAAAATCAGTATATGCGTCCGCTGACTTTGTATATAAAGTAGCATCTTTTGAACCGTCGACGATAATAGCTTCATCAGGGTCGATTATTCTGTAATTCCATGTTTCTTCAGTGTTTGTACTGGATATCGGATATCTTTCAACAACAGGCATCTGTCTTTCAAGGTTGATAACAGCCGATCTGTACAAGGGCATCGTAGCTGTATTTGAGTAAACACAATTCGGATACCAATGATCACCTGTTCCATGATTTGTGATCTCATAATCAGCATATACGCGATAAGAAACAATATAACGTTTGCCACGCTTCAGTATGGTTCTGTTAGCTGCGGATACACCGTTTTCATCTTTCCAATCACAATACGTGTCGGGATCATTTGTGTTTTTGAAATACAACTCAACATCGCTTACAGTATATTCATTTCCGCTTCTTGTGTGCGTACCGGTGAGTACGAGCGAACATTTTTGAGTGCCTTCAAGCGTATAGTTATCTTCATCAACCTTTGTAAGCACTTTTCCTTCGGCTGAAATAAACGTTCCATCAACAGCCGGTGTAGAGCCAACCTTAGGTGAATAATCAACTATATCACTCGTAACTTCGTAAATATTGTATTCGATCTTCTTAACATCAGCATAGCCGTATTCGGCACCGAAACGAATTCCGACGACTGTATCTTCGGAAACTCCGGCCTCCTCGCAACCGCTTCTCGCGTTTGCGTTTGTAAGCAGCGTTACCTCAACCTGATCGTTGGGTGTTGTGGAACGAACGTGGGTTTTCTGAATAGCAAATACGATAAGGTCCTGACCGTCTTTAAACGGAATATCATTTCCTCCCGCACCGTTAACAAAGCCTTCGGTTCCCGTGTAATCCTTGGCTGCAGTAACTTTAATCTTATAAATGCCACCGGCGTAAAGCGAAGAATCCTGATCGTCTATACCAAATGAAGCGGGAGTCACATTAAACAACGTAGTATCATTGATACTTGTGGCGTCTTTTAATAGCAAACCTCTTTTTCCGGGATCGCCGAGTGTCGTATCCGGATTTTCTTCACCGTCTTCATAATTGTGCAATGAAGTTTGGAAATCTGACGTATGGATCAATGAATCCTGTGAATCGACAAGTTTCGCGGGCTGTCCGAGAACACGCTCTCTTACACCGTCAAAATGAGTAAGTGTAAGTTCCAGCGTTTCCATGTTGGCTACAGCCTGTTTTGCATTGGCAATCTTCTTATCATCGCCCGGAGCAGTACTCGTGGAGGGTATCGTAGGTGCGACGTAAAGGCCATAGTTAAATGCGGCACTTCCCGATGTGCGTCTCTTGCTCATAAGAACAACCGATTCATATGTTTCGGTATTGATTCTTAATCCCGCAAGATAAGTCGTGGCTTCCGCACCTTTGATACCATCTGTACTGTTGTCTGTATTCTGAGGTCCGACAACTCGCATCGTATATGTGGATTTCTGATGCAATCCCGACAATTTGTAGTGGAACAACCAATGATCGGCATTCTTGGTGATTACATTCAGATCATTAGGGTTATCAAATCTAATTGTGTAAACATCAGCATACTCACCGGAAACTTCAAGCACCAAAGGATAAGTTCCGTTAATGTACTGAAGAACCTGTGTGCTTATCATATCATTATCAGAAATCTTGATATATCCTTCAATCTCATCAGCGGCAATATCAACATTCTTGGTGGAATCTGTATATCCGATGAATTCTACAGTGAGTTTTCCTCCGCTTGAGGAAAGTGAGGCGGAATTTGAAAACAATGTAGAAAGTTCTACGTCTTTTTCATTATCGTTAAACAATACAACGATTCTAGCTCTGTAACTGGCCGGATCAGTATCAGGAATGCTGATAGTGGTCGCGGAATACTCCGTTATCTCTTTTGTATACGTGGGAGTAAGGTTCTCGAGCGGAACATTCCCTATATCCTGGGCTTTATACAACTCAACGCGATATCCTGAAATACCCTGGTCTAAATCAACCAACGAGTTCATTTCAACAGTATAGGAATGATTCTTATTGTTTGGCGTAAGAGTAGGCTGCATTTCGGGCACATACTTATAAACCTTGGGATTCTTATTGTATTCTTTGGAATCGCAAGGTGCCATCTTAAGAGTTTTAAGCTCAACTTCACTGTCTTTTATTGCCAAGAGCTGACCGTTTGATGTGGGGCTTAAAAGTCTTGCATAATAAGTAGTATTACTCTTAATATCAGAATTAGGTTGTCTCTCGTTATCCCCCGGTGCAGGATTTGTATCATTCACAATGTAAGTTGCGCCATTGCCGGTAGAATTATCAAACCTGCAGACAGATACCTCCTGCTGGTTTTCATCATAATAAAAGAATTCAACACTGTAACTTGTAACAGACCCTGTTACTCTTGTAATTGCAGCTATTTCAGTATCGGTAACATGATCTTTTGCTATGGCGATACCAAACGGTTCAGTTTTGAACACTTTTTGGAATAACACACCACTTTGATAGTTACCGTCTTTATCAATTTCGTATTCGCCCTCAACTACGAGAACATATTCGGTGTCAGCATCCAGTTTAACAAAATTAAATACTGCCTGACCTGCCTCCAGATCTTGGCCAAGATTCAACTGCTGAGACTCGGTTTTGGTCTGATCAACAAGTTCCATCGTCTTTTTATTGTAAAGTTTAACCTTTGTAGAGCCTGAATGAAGAGAATTATCAGAGTCATCCAAGTTTACAGTCATGGAAGCTGTTTGTGCTGTAACGTTGTACGCAACCGAACCACTGGTTGTGTCGCCTGCATCTACCGTAATGGTAGGACGAGTCAAGAGATCAACGGAAGCGATTGTGCTTGCGCTTGCAGCTGTTTCAGCGTCTTTTCCGTCAAGACCTTCCGCACCGTCGTATCCCATGATACCGGTATCACCTTCAACGCCGTCGCCGCCCGAACCGCCTGCTGTACCGGAAGAACCTTCTGCACCTTCGTCACCTTCCGAGCCTTGTTCGCCTTCCTGACCTTCTTCACCTTCAATACCCTGTTCACCGTCGATACCGTCTGTACCGTTGGCGCCGTCTTTACCGTTGATTACGTTAAAGGTAGGGATTGTGGGCTGATCTGTAATGTTTTCATCAACATCAATGTAGGAATCATCGTCGATAGCCATGTCATCAAGTGAGAACACGGGCTCACCGTCAACGATGAATTCTTTTCC
>JAEEGJ010007480.1_pt1 | contig 31261 bp, 18 predicted proteins | sample 8958761 | NCBI WGS metagenome assembly JAEEGJ01 (sample SAMN16246546, study PRJNA631951) | gut metagenome | biome: gut microbiome; feature: rumen; material: RS-attached | host: Bos | place: Iran: Karaj | collected 2018-10
GATGCTGGAGGTTTTTACATTTTAAAGCATTTAAGAAGCAAAACGGGTGTGAATTTTTTGCCCATGAAAATGGACATTGAAACTTTGCAACTATATAAGGATTGTGTAAAAACTCTTTCGGCAGAAGATCGCAAAAGACTAGAAAAACTTTTGGGTGATAATGAATTTAAAGATGTTGTTGCTTATATGCTTGAAAATGATTGTAAGTTGGAGCAGGAAAACGTGTTATCTTATTGATTAAACTATTAGCTAACGGGCTGTTTTAATTTAATCCTAAAGAGGCTGCTTTCCTATCCTCAAAAGCTTTCTAAATGTGGCAAAACCACGATTACTTATCTTAATCCTAAGACCGATTATTCCTCTATCACGCTCTTGGCGAGGCCTCTTGACTGGTATACGTCGTTTTCGCATAAAATGGCTGTGGAGTGTCTCTCCCAGCCTGTAGTCCCGACTTGCTTGATCAGATGCCTACTTCGGACTTATTTCGGGATCAATTCTTACCTCAAAATCAGTAAAAGGCTCAAAAGAGACTTGATTTTGTAATTCTGTTAAGGTACATTTGAATGCTAGTTAGAACAACAATAATCAGTCTTTCTCCTTTAACTTAATGAATAAATGGTGAAAATCGTATTCGCCCAATTTGTAAAAGGTTATGCATGCTAAATTGGAAATTTGCAAAAGTTAACGACGAGATCATGGATCAGGGTCCGAATAATTCAACGACGGAACATTTTAAATCTCAGGATATCTTTTCCGCACTTGTTCGAGAATCAATACAGAATTCTCTGGATGTGGTTCTTGATTCCGATAAACCCGTTATTGTAAGATATGCTTTTGGAAAAATACGGGACAACTCGCTTCAACAGTCTCTTAAGGACGTTGAGGAACACGCCCGTGCATGCGAACAGATGTATCCCGACAGTCCTGTTTGTAAGCAAATGAAGGCTTTTCTTGATTCTCGTAAAGAAGGTGGCATATCATATCTCAAAGTATCTGATTTTAATACCAAGGGTATGGCTTACGACCCGGAAAATAACAAGTGTCAATTTCACAGTTTTGTTCAGTCCATAGGAATTTCAAGTAAAGAAAGCTCTGGTTCTGGGGGATCGTTTGGATTTGGTAAGGCTGCATATTTTGAATTTTCCAATACTAAAAGTATTTTGGTTTCAACACAAACTCCTGATGGCGCCAAAACATTTCAGGGTAGCGCCATGTTGTGTACCCATAAGATTGGCGAAGAAAAGTATCACTTTTCTGGCTTTTATGGAAAAGATGGTGGCAAGCCGGTTCAAATTGAATCTGAAATTCCAGAAGAATTCAGAAGGGATGAGCCAGGTTCTGATATAATACTTCTTCATGTAAATGATGAAAAGGATCAGTTAAAAAAATACGAAGAAAGTATTATTAAATCTGTTTTGAAAAATTTCTGGATGGCCATATATAAAGGGCGTTTGGAAGTTCGTGTAGACTGGGAAAATGATGGCGAAGATGATGTAATCGTTTCAGCCGAACGCTTGGATGATTTGATGAATGAGTATTATCCATCTCTTCAAGATAATAATCCCGTTTATGTTAATCCTCGTCCCTACTATGAGGCCGTACGATCCGCTCATCCGTATAATGAAAACTCTGAAGAACCTCAAAAATGCATTTTCTTTGAAGAAGAAAATTTGAACCATGTGGGACATGTTATTTTTTATTTGATGCGAAATGAAGATACCCGTGATAGGTATTTGCGTATGCGCAAGCCTTTGATGGTTATTGATAATAAAAAGAAGAGTGGCAAGAGAGGGTTTAGTGGGGTTTTGATTTGCGACGGAACGGCCAATGACTATCTCAGCAAAGCGGAACCTCCTTCGCATGACGCATGGGATCTTGAACGAGCCAAACGAAATAAAGATGAATTGTCAAAAAAAGCGGTAAAAGCGATAAAGGCGATAGAGCATTTTGCCGATGATTGCCTGCGCAAATTTTTTGCTAGTTCAAATGTAAATGAAATTGATATTGAGGGACTTGACGATTACCTATATGCAACTGAAGATATTTCGGGAAACAAAGGAAATCATGATTCCATGACAGGATCTCCTACGAATGAGTTGTCTTCTGGAGAAACGGGATTGCATGATACGACATCAAATGGCCCTAGCATAAATTCCGTTCAGAAGGAAGAGCAAACACCTGGAAAGGTTACTGTTAAAAAGCCTGTTGTGGGAGATAATGGGAAAAATGCTGGTTCTGGTAAAACGGGCCAGGGAAAAAAGAGTGGAGGGAAAAGCGAACATGCCGGAGGGCAAACTGTTAACTTGACGGGTTCTGAATCCTCTGACGACCACGAAAAGCCGCAACAGGTTCTTAAAAATGTCAAATTTAGAGCCTCCGTTCAAAAGAATGGAAATGATTGGGAATATTCGCTAATTGTTAGAACAGAAAATAACGAGGCCCTTGAAAATGCGGATATTTTCATTTCTACACAAGGGGCTGATGAATCGGAGGATATTCCTCTTGCCTGGTCAAGTGTCGGTAAAGTTGTAGGCAATTCAATTCGAGGGGTAACGCTTGATGGACAGAATTCTAATAAAATCCAAATCAGGTTTAATGATAATATAAAGCATTCTATTTCCATGGTGGTCTATGTCACTAAGTAATGTTATTTCGTATCCATACCCAGTGTTGACATCTTATGGTGATGATGTTATTCCGCCTTTGAGCGAGAATAACGTATTATCATCTATGTCTATTGATGAGAAAGGCGATTATATTTTGTCAACAACATGCGATTTGAAAGACCCTACACTGTTGCAGTTGATTGCAGCGAATACAGCGGAATTTATGATGGAAATTGATTGCAAAAATTCATTCTATCGCAGAAGTGTTAGACAGTCCGGTAATATCTTTAATGTTAATTTGCCTAGAAAAATTATGGCCGGACGAACATCATTTAATATTTTTGTTGTAGCGAAAGAAAATTTCAAATACGCTAGTCCAAATTTTCACACAGATTATGAAGGGCAGTCTTTTGATATTGAAAAGGGTGATGTCCTGGCGATATTTGATTCTTTCATGTATGATTTTGACATTGTGTATTCTAAATTAAAGGCATATTCATCTATCATGAGCATTCGGAAGAGTGATAATGAGAGTTGTTCTGAAATTAAGTATTTGTTTGATTCCGACAAGATTATCGTTGAAATGCCTCAAGTGATGTTTGATGCATATAATCAGTTTAAATTAGATCGTCGATATACGGCGGCAATGCACGCTTCTGTGGTTCAGAATGCGCTTTTAACGGCTCTTTTGCAGGAAGATTGGAGTTCAGATTCAGACGATGATCACTTGTGGAAAAGGACGATAAAATATAGAGTCGCTCATGAAGAACAATTTGAGGGATTGCAGTTAGATGACAAAGAAAATATGGCCATAATAGTGCAAAAATTATTGGGCAATCCTGTAGAACGAATGTTTGAAGGCTTTAAACAAAATGTTTTTGAAACGGATGGGTAATCATGAGTGTTTTGCAGCGTACTTTTTCTAAAGATTATACCAGTGTACTCAAACAGAAAGTGAGGACAGGGAATATCGCAAGCTACGGCTTGGAGAAATTTGAAATTACTGAAAACGGGAGAGATGTTTACCCTCTCCAAAATGTTCGAAAAGACAATGTTAAGCTAGATGCGACAAAAAGTGATTTTGACAATGCTGTTAAGCTTTATGAATCGTTTGAATCTTTACCGCCCTTTATCGCGTCTGAAGAGGCTTTGTGGGCTTACTTAACTCATGTTGAACATTTTGATTATGTGAAAGAGAGGTGGAATATTAATTCGGAATCTAGTTCTGATTTGATATTGAAAAGGTTCTTTTACTCATCTTCTGTCGCGATGGACAATGCTGTTTCTAGGTTATGGTGGGGAACTTATTTGACTAAAGATGAATCCTTGGACGATCCTTACAAGTACACAAGGGTTTTGCTCGGTGATGGAAATTCTGACTTGTTGCAAAATTTGTCAAAATCAAAACTATTCCGATATCCCGAAGCTGTTAGGGGAATAATGAGGTTCTTTTCTGAGTATGACGATCGTACGGATTTTTCTAAGGTAAACCGCTTTATTATTCAGTATTTTAATAGGCTTGGTGGCGTTAAACAGTTGATATATATGGAAAAGGATTTTTATTACGAAACGGCCCAAAAGGCATTAGCGCTGTATAAGTCCGAAAAAGGATGAGGATCTAGTAGCAATGTCATTCTTTGACGTTCGTCATTTCTATATTTTTAGCGGCTAAAAAATAAGAGAAATATATATCTATGAGCAGTGATATTAAAGAATTCCATTTGTTTGCCGGTATCGGTGGCGGTATTTATGGTGGCGAGTTGCTGGGCCACCAATGTTGTGCTGGTGTTGAAATCAGTGAATTTTGCCAAAAAGTTCTGAAGCAGCGTCAAAAAGACGGCTGGATGGACCCGTTTGATATTTACGGAGACCTCCGTGAATTGAATGGAAAAAAATTCAAAGGTTCGTTTGATATCCTTTGTGGTGGTTTTCCGTGCCAGGCATTTAGCACCGCCGCTCATGGTAAGAATATCGCTGAAAAGAATCTTTGGGATGAAATGCTTCGCTTTGTGAAGGAATCTGATGCGCCCGTTGTCTTTGGCGAGAATGTTGTTCTGCGAGCCATTTCCAAGGCAAGACAGGATTTGGAGGCCATCGGATATAGCGTGAAGTTCTGTCGCCTTAGTTGTTCTGACCTGGGTGCAGATCATCAACGCAATCGTTTTTGGCTACTTGCTGTGAAGAATCAGAAGGTTTTTGACAAGATCAAAAAGCATATCTTGAGTCTTCCAAAATTCAAGGGCTCTTTTTGGAGCAAAAATCCTGATGCGCTGGGTGTAGACGTTCCTGTAACCGATCGAAGGGAGCAATTAAAGGGCGTTGGAAACGCTCAATCTCCATTCGTCGCGGCATCGGCTTTTAGAATTTTGGTTAACAGACATATTGAAGATGGAACTTATACCGAGAACGTCTCGGAAAAGGAAATTGCCCAGGTTTTTACAAAACAAAAAACTTGGATAAAGAATACATTTGGCGAAGAAATGGGACTTGTCCATACGCCGACAACGATGGCAAATTACTCCGCTCCCTCCATGATGAAACATCAGGGGTGTAGGAATTTTAAGAAGGTTTTTGAAAAACCCGCTCCTAAGAACGCTGAGTATTTGATGGGCTTCCCGTTGGGTGCAAGTTCTCCGAATCCGCAAAAGAAAGAAAACTTTAAAAAGTGGGGTGCTTGATGAAAGAAGAAGAATTAAAAGCGCTTTTTAACGCAAATGGAATGCGTGAGGCGACGAAAGAAACTTATCCCAACACCTTTACAGTTGTTTCCTCAGGAAGCTTGTTGGCAGGACAATTTGACAATCGTGATTCAGCTTCCTGGAAGAAAGCTGAATACATAATTCTAAGAGATGCTGTAGCAAATAAAGCGAATGTCATAGAAAACTGGAAAAAACTAACTAGCAAAGATCCTTTGCCTGGAGGTATTCAAAAAATATGTATCCCCGTAGTTGGTGGTCAATATGAAGTCTACAATGCTGCAGGAGTAGTGATATACACTGGAGAATTGAAAACTTTTCTTGAAAGGGGAATTCCATCTAATTGGGAACAACTTGTTTTATATGGTGCTCCAGGGACAGGAAAGTCTTACGCCGTTGATTGTAAAATAAATTCCAGTGTTTTCTTGGAAAAAGAATTTTACGCATATTTAAAAAGTGATCCTGCTTTAAATGATGGGGCTATTTCCGATTATCGCTCATATTACCGTGATTTTCAAGCAACAACGGGGCGTTCGTTCTTTGATTATACATCGACTTTAGTATTGTCCAATTGGAAGATTGAATTTCAGAATGTATGGGATACGCACTGGACGCCCGTGTTAAATAAGTATATTGAATTCCTTGACAAACGGTTGTTTCGTACAACATTCCATCCTGATTATGATTATGCACAATTTGTAGGGGCGTACAAGCCTCAAGGCACTGCAGGCGCTATTGCTTATAATTTCATTCCGCAAGTATTTGCTAAAGCATATACGACAGCATGGCAACTGTTCTTTAAGGCTAAACGCAAACAAACGAATCCAGTTTATGTTTATTTGGTAATAGAAGAGATTAATCGTGGTAACTGTGCCCAAATTTTTGGCGATATTTTCCAGTTATTAGATAGGGATGAGAACGGTTTTTCGCGCTACACGATAAATGCGGATTATGATTTCTCTGCGTATATTCAGCGAGAGCTGAGCTCTGTAGATGTTCAGTTGAATCCGCAAGAAAATGCTTGGGTTGACTATGAACACCAAGTTGGCGGAAGTAAACTTCGTTTGCCGCCAAATCTAAGTATTCTTGCCACAATGAATACAAGTGATCAGTCGCTGTTCCCAATGGATAGTGCGTTCAAACGTCGCTTTGATTGGGAATATGTTTCAATAGACTACGCACATGCATATGCTGATTTTGATATAGAAGTAGGCGAAAAGAAGTATAAGTGGCTTAAGTTCTTGGAAGCGGTAAATGCAAATGTCTACAAAGTGACTAGAAGTGAAGACAAGCAGATGGGCGAGTTCTTCATAAAGCATTCTGTTGATTATAAGGAATTCCGCTCCAAAGTCTTGTTCTATCTTTGGGATTCCGTGTATAAAGATGAAGAAGGTAATAAAGATGCGGAAAAGGTATTCCATTTCAAACTTGAAGGCGACGATAATAAGACGTTAACTTTCCAAACGCTTTTTGAAAAAAATGATAATGTCCAGAAATCGCGTATAGAAAAAATTATGTCTAATTTGGGCGTTCTTGATCAGAACGCACCTCCACCACAACAAGGTTGACAGAACGCAGATGAAGTTCCGATGGAACCTGCTCCCGCAGAAGAACCGAACATTGCTCAATAGTGCTTGTTGCGATAGGCTTGTTGCATGATTTTTCTATTCGAAGAATACCCTTACGCCCCATCTTTTTTGAAAACCGCCATCGGCTATGACGAAGGCGATTCGAAAAATCGGAGTAAAAGCGGATTTAACACAGAAACCATAAAGGCCGGAGTAAAAATCAATGGCGTTGGCTATTGTTTTTATAAGGACCAACCTGTTTTTGTGCTGCCTAAGGTGTTCATTGAATATGAAAAAGATGGACAGGGAAATGACGTATGGAAAGCGTTCGGCAATCCAATTAATCGCGAAGGCAAAGATGATTTTGGCGGACAAAAAGAGAAAAAAGATGCGCCTCTTGAACCTGAACAACGCCATTTCTTCTCGTCGTTATCCCTTTGGCTCTATTCTGCCATAGATAAGTACCATAAGAAGGGAGATAAAGATACTGGAATTGAAACTCCGCTGCAAAAAGAACACCTGCGATTTAAGAAGAGCGACCGCTACGCTACATTGCTTGATATTATGAGCAGCATGGAACTGTTCTATAAAAAGAATCAAGCACTCTTTGTCTTTATCGCAAAGAACAAACACAGCGGAAATCACAAAATAAACTGGCAGCGCACTGTCAATAAGACGATTCCATTCATGCAAAATGGCTCCCCCATTTACATGAACCCCGTAAACAAAGTTAAAGTATTTGATCTGGATGATCGCTTGCTGGTTCTTTATTTTTCAACAATGAAATATATCCAGGACAAGTTTGGGTATCGGATGCCGCAAAGCGAGTTCTATCAGCCGCTCAGAATGAACGAGATGGAGCGCCTTTTGGAAAACGGACGTGGCCTGCGTGAACTCAAGAAAATAAAATACAAGTATTTTGAAGATAGATTGCTTAAGCTTTACAACATTATGGAAGCCTTTTTCTGGTGGGGCGCACTATATAGTAACAAGAACAACAATGCACAGGAATACTTGATCGCCAATTCGTTTAACAATGTGTTTGAGGCTATGATTGACGAGCTCGTGGGCGATTCACAATTTGCTGATTTAAAAGATAATGAAGATGGCAAGATTATTGACCATCTTTATAGAGAAAAGTCGCTGATTTTCTCATCTGGTAACAATGATGATATTTGGCATATTGGTGATAGTAAGTATTATCAAGACCCCGAAGACATTAAGGATGCATCCATCGCAAAGCAGTATACGTATGCCAAAAATATGATACAAAACTTCTTTAGCCCGAAGTACTTTCATGATGGAGAACGTCATGCTGCAAATGATGCGCACTATGGCATTCGTTATAGAGATGAATTGACCGAGGGCTATAGTGTCACTCCAAACTTCTTTATTCGTGGTTTTGTTCCAAAATACGAGAATGATTCACAGTACTCATCCGATTATTTCCTCAAGCAAGGTGGTGAATCCCCTTTGATTCGTTTGGCGAAAGAGAAAGGTCGAAATAATGTAGAAACAGAAGCAGCGATGATAGAACGGATGTGGAAAAACCGTAATCGCCATTTCATAAATCGACTTTTTGATCGCGATACATTGCTACTGCAGATTTATGACATTAATTTCTTGTATGTACTCAAGGCGTTTACTTCTAAACATTCGTCTCTACGCGAAGAATTTAAGGATGATGCCCGTAACAAGTTCCGCAAAAATTTTTTGGAACTATTGGATAAGAAATATAATTTCTATAAGATTATTCCTCAGAATATTGATTTAGGCACATTTGTTGAGCATAGGTTTAGAAAATGGCTTGGTAAAATGTATTGTCCTGAAATGGGCGAAAATAAGACGTTCTTGATTTACGCAGAGGAAAAAGCTTCCGATACTCTTTTAAATGCAACAACGTCTAATCAAGGGATTCGTGTAATTGATGGGGATGAGTTCATTTGCCTGCCCTTGTCTGTGCAAGGTGCGTTGAGCGCTGCATCGGATAGAGATACCAATCCGAGTGTCTTTGTGGTGCGAGCAACGCAGGAACTGAATGAGGAAATTGAAACGAATGGAATGGTGACTTTAGCGAAGCGAAGTGTGTGTCCTGGACCAGAAACGTCTTCTCCAAAGTATCTTGTTGTGCTGGATGAATTGCAAATCCGACTATTTATTGTTTTCGGAATTGTTGATTTGAATGATTTGAATGTGCGGTTGTCGTTGTTGGAACAAAAAGCTTATGTTCAGAGAATTTTCAATACAGAAGCAATATTGGCTGACGCTGACAATATTGTTGATCAATTGATTCGCTGGAATGATTTGAACTTCTTGTAAAATTTTTGCTCCCCTTGCCACATTCGGCAATATTAGGTACATTAAAGCTGCACGTGGTTCTCTGTTTAAGGAGAATCTCGTTTTTTTATTGTCCAATAAATGGTTAAAACCCTGCACTTTCAGTGCAGGGTAGTTTGTTTACAACAAACCCCTCCCGTTAGGGAGGGGTTTTGCGCTTTAAGATTTTTGCTCTGCAAATTGTGGCGATGCCGCTTATTCCACCGTCACGCTCTTGGCAAGGTTTCTCGGCTGGTCCACGTCGTTTCCGCGCAACACGGCGATGTGGTAGGCGAGCAACTGGAGCGGAATGCAGGCGAGAATCGGCATGAGCATCGGGCGGGTCTTCGGGACTGTGATGATGTGGTCAGCGATTTCGTCAAGCGGGTGGCAATCTTCCGTCGTGACGGCGATGACCTTGCCTCCGCGAGCCTTGATTTCGCGGATATTGCTGATGATCTTGTCGAAGAGCGAATCCTTCGGGGCGATGACCACGACCGGCATGTTTTCGTCGATGAGGGCAATCGGGCCGTGCTTCATTTCTGCAGCGGGGTAGCCTTCAGCGTGGATGTAGCTGATTTCCTTGAGCTTCAAAGCACCTTCCATGGCGACCGGGTAGCAGAAGTGGCGACCGAGGTACAAGAAGTTGTTTGCCTTGCAGAGCGTCTTGGCAATTTCGGCGATGCTGTCGGAGAGCTTGAGCGTTTCCGTCACGAGATCCGGAAGTTCCAAGAGATCCTTCACGATGTCGGCGCCTGTTTCAAAGCTGAGTCTGCGCTGGCGGCCGAGCAATAGGGCAATCATGGCGAGCACGGTGACTTGGCTTGTGAATGCCTTGGTGCTGGCCACGCCGATTTCCGGACCGGCGTGCAAGTAGACGCCGCCATCGCTTGTACGTGCAATCGTCGAACCGACACCGTTACAGATGGCGAGTGCGGTTGCTCCTTTCTGCTGAGCTTCGCGGAGAGCGGCGAGCGTATCTGCGGTTTCACCAGACTGGCTGATGGCAATAACGAGAGTGCCCGGCTTGATAATCGGGTTTCTGTAGCGGAATTCCGAAGCGTATTCGACTTCGACCGGGACGCCAGCCAAGTCTTCGATCATGTATTCACCGACCATGCCTGCATAGTAGCTTGTGCCGCAAGCGGTGATGATGATGCGGTTGATGTTACGGAGTTCCTTGATGTTCGTGTCGAGGCCGGCGAGCTTTGCGTTACCTTCGGCGGTGAGCAAACGACCGCGCATGGTATTGCGCAATACTTCGGGCTGTTCGAAAATTTCCTTGAGCATGAAGTGCGGGAATCCGCCCTTGGCGACTGCATCGGCGTCGAATTCCACGTCCTGGACTTCGCGCTGCACTTCGTGGCTGCTCATGTTCACGATGGAATAGCCGCCATCCTTGATTTGGACAACGTCGTTGTCATCGAGGTAAACGACTTTCTGTGTGTGGTTGATGATGGCAGAAACGTCACTGGCGAGGTAGAAATCACCGTCGTTTCCGATACCCAAAATGAGCGGACTTCCGCGGCGGGCGCCAATCAAAACGTTCGGTTCGTCGCTGCAGACGACGCCAAGACCGAAAGTACCTTCAATCTGCTTGAGAGCCTTGAGTACGGCGGATTTGAGGTCGCCATTGTAATAGCGGGCAATCAGGTGGGCTACGACTTCGGTATCGGTCTCAGACTTGAATTCAATACCTTCGGAGATGAGCTTCGCCTTGAGGCTTGCGTAGTTTTCGATAATGCCGTTGTGGACAATCGAAATCTTTCCGTCATAGCTTGTATGAGGGTGTGCGTTTGTTTCGGTGGGGGCGCCATGGGTGGCCCAGCGCGTGTGGGCAATGCCAATAGAACCCTTGAGCGGGGTGGTCTTTAATTTGTCTTCGAGAGCCTTGATTTTTCCGGATGCACGGACAACTTTTATTTGACCGTTATCAATGACGGCAACACCTGAGCTATCATAGCCTCGGTATTCCATTTTCTTGAGTCCTTCGACGAGGACTGGTAAAGCTTCCCCTTTTCCATTATATCCGATAATTCCGCACATAAAGTTTCCTGATATTTAAATTGTCAGCGGAAAATATACTAAAAGTAAAGGTAAAAAGAAAATTATTGTAAGCTTTATGTGGTTTGTTTTACTATTTTAAGAATGTCTATTTTTTCATAGAGGATAAAAATGAAGACTAAAATGCTTATTGCAGCTGGCGCTCTTGCCATGCTTATGACGGGTTGTGAACCGTGCAAATCTGCTTCTACCGAAAAGACCTCACTTGTGACTGAAAAGGACAAGTACAGCTACGCTCTCGGTGCTCATTTTGGTAACCAGGCTCGCTTCCAGCTCGTGACTCGCGATTCCATCGATCTTGATCTCGACCTCTTCATTCAGGCTTTCAAGGAACGCTACAATAGCGATTCTGCAAAGTTCTTGATGAACGATTCCGTCATTATGGAAACGCTCAACAAGCTTTCTGCTGACCGTCAGGCTGAAAAGGCAAGAAAGGATAGCCTCGCTGCCGAAAAGAACAAGGCCGATGGTGAAGCATTCCTCGCTCAGAACAAGACTGCCGAAGGTGTCGTGACCACGCAGAGCGGTCTCCAGTACAAGATTATTCAAGAAGGTCAGGGTGCCACCCCGACGGACGAAGACAAGGTCAAGGTCCACTACACCGGTACGCTCCTCGATGGCACCAAGTTCGACAGCTCTGTCGACCGTGGTCAGCCGCTTGAATTCCCGGTCACGGCCGTTATCTCTGGCTGGACTGAAATGCTCAAGCTCATGAAGGTTGGCGAAAAGGTCGTCGCATGGATTCCGAGCGATCTCGCTTACGGTCCGCGTGGCAACCGTGCTATCCCGGGCAACTCTGTCCTCAAGTTCGAAATGGAACTTCTCGAAGTGATCGCTCCGGAAAAGCCTGCTGAAGAACAGAAGCCTGCTAAGCAGGAACAGAAGAAGCCTGCTAAGGCTGCCAAGAAGGCTGCTGCTCAGCAGTAATCTTAAGCAATCCGCTTGAAATTGAATGCCTCGCGCCCACCCGCGCGGGGTATTTTTTATCTTTGCTTTTGAATTTTTTAAGAGCGGGTGTTTATGTCCAGAATTTTCCTTTTGTTGTGTGTTGTAGCGATTGCGCTTACCGGATGTAACGAACAGAAAAAAATTGATGCATTGACTCAAGAAAATGCAAGGCTTGTTGCCGCCGCCGATTCTTTGAAGGCTTTGATTTCTAAAGCTCAGGGCGAAACTTCGAAGTGGCTTGTGAAAAATGATACTGTCCGTGCGGGGGATGGTCTTTTCCAGGTGCTTTACCGCATGAACATCAACGAAAAGGAACGCGGTAAGATTGTGCTTGCCTTGCAGGACTCTGTTGAACTTGCCGCACTCCGCGTGGGCCAGGTGTTTTATGCCGCTCTCGATACCGCAGGCGATGTCCAGCGTTTCCGCTTTGCGCCGAACCCGGCGACCGTCCATATGTTGAGCAAGGTAGATTCCGGTTTTGCCTATAGCCGTATTGATAAGCCGGTAACGATCCGTCAGTCCGTTTTTGAAGGAGCTCTTGAAAATGGGAGTACGCTAAGTGGCATTTTGCACAAGGTCGGTATTCCCGGTCGTATGGTGGGCGTTGTGAGTGCCGTTTTGCAGTGCAAGGTCTCTTTCCAATTGGCTCGTCCGGGTGACAAGTTCCGCATCTTGCTCGAAGAAAAGTTCTATCAGGATTCCATCTGGATTAGTGGCAAGGTGCTCTATGCTGAATTTAACGGCCATACGGTGGGCCATCATGAAGCGTTCCGCTATGAAGATCCGGATCCGAAGAGTACGTTTAACGCTCATTACACTGAAAAGGGTGAAGCTCTCATTTTCGAAGGTCTCCGTTACCCGCTCGACCGTTTGCATATCACGAGCCCTTATGGCGCCCGCATCCACCCGATTACGGGTCGTCGCACTGTGCATCACGGTATTGACTACGGTAGCCCCAAGGGTTCTCCGGTGTATGCGGTCGCTGCTGGTGTCGTGACGGTTTCGGGTTACGATGACTTGAGCGGTAACAAGATTGCCATCCGCCATAGGGACAATACAGAAAGCTGGTACATGCACCTTTCCGTGCGCGGCGTGAATGTCGGTACGAAGGTTGCTCCGCGTCAGGTCATTGGCCGCGTGGGTTCTACTGGCCGCAGCACTGGCCCGCACTTGCATTTGGGTTTCAAGGACAATCGTGGCAACTGGATGAACCCGGCCAAGAAGACGATGATTGCAACTCCGAAGCTTGAAGGCAATCGTATGGCCCGCCTCAAAAAGCAGGTGGCTGATATCCGCAAGGAAATCGAGCTTACGCTTGCATCGCCGGCGGTCAAGGTCAACGACACGGACGTGCTTGTCCGTATGCGTGTGCTGAAGTAGTTTGACAATAGACGAGAGACTAGAGACGAGAGGTTGCTCGCTACTTGTTGTTTACAGCCTCTTTCGTCTAGAACCTCTTTCGGTATTCATTCGGCAAAAGGTAGAATCCCGGCATGGAGTCGGGTTCTACTGCCATCTTCGCGAAGTTTCCCGTATTTACCGTTCCGTACCCGGCAATTCGGACGTAGCTTTGATCTTTGGCGAGTGCCACCGCTTTTTCAAGTGCCTCGTCATCATCGCTCAAGGTGAAATCCGGCATGATGCCGTACTTGTGGTAGCTTATCCTTTGCTTGTCAATGACTTTCATGCTGGTGATGGACGCTATTGAATAGGATGGGGTGACGGAACGTGTTTGGCCGATGCCCTTGCCGTATGTGACTGTTCCGATAACCGGGTATTTCTTGTTGGCTACAGTTCCTGCAATCATGACTTCAGAACAGCTAGCCGTCCTTCCGTTGGCGAGAAATACGAAATAGCGGTCTTTGGCAAAGCCGTCTGTTTTGTTGATATAGAAAGTCGTATCGAAAGCTTGTCTCTTGTGAATAGTGTCAGCGTAAGCAGAAATGATGCCTATGGTTGTATCGCCTTTAGAAAGCAAAGTTTGTGCCATGGCGATGCATTGATCGAGGTCCCCGCCTCCGTTGTAACGCAAGTCGATAATTGTTGTCTTGTATTTTTCTGTTTCGCGGAGGTATTCAACAAATTCCCCGTAAGTGCCGGAGTCGTTAGAAGTGTATGCGGTAAATTCGCTAATCTTGATGACGGGGATGGAGTCCTTGAATGAAATGTCTACAGTTGGCGAACGGTAAGAATCTATGACTACGGGAATCGTCAATGTGGTCGTGTCGCGTTTGATGGTGTAGGTGATGGTATCGCCTCTTTCTGCAACGGTCAGTCTCTTGAAAACTGTTTCGTTTGTCAGGGCGACCCCTTCAATTTCGGTAATTTCGTCGCCTACTTTCAGTCCCGCTTTGTCAGCCGGTGAATTTCTGTCAATTTGACCGATGATGTATTTGTCGGGCATTTTCAAGGAATCAAGCTCAAAGCCTGCCCCCATCAGTTCTTCGGAAGACATCCAGGAATTGATGTATGTAAGCGCCCTTGTGGGGTCCATGTAGTTGGTGAACGGGTCGTTCATCAATGCATACATGTAGTAAATGTCATGGAAATCCCAGGGGTATCCTTCATCCACTAGAAATTGAGTGTTCACTTTGCCGATATAGCTTTCAGGGCTGTCAAGGTATTTGTCCTTGTCTATATACAGGTAGTAGAGTGAATTGTAATTGTAGACAAATTCTTTAGTCATCCCGAAGGCGGTAGGGGTTAGCCCAGTCCAGGCCGATACGGAATCGTCGTCAGAAGAACAAGCAGAAAGGCCTATGCTTAAAATGGCAATGGTTAAAAACGATATGGAACAAAATAGCCTTCTTCCCATTCTATAGCTCCTCCATCAAATTCATTGATGTCGTCTTTCATTTCTCGGTACGGCTTGGCGAGTGCCTTGACTTCTTGGTAAGGCGTTTTGACGCCATAAAGATCATGGGCGATTTTGGAAGCGCAGACTTCTCCAACGGTATTGGTGCATTCGTATTTGGGTGCGATGCCTTCGCCGTGGTAGGAATTTCCCTTGGGCGTTAAAAATTCATAATTGGTAATGATGGCGAGCCCACCGGCGTATGTATGGAACGTTGTCTGTCCAATGCCTTTGCCGTAAGTCCTTGTGCCGACGAGAGGGATGTCTGTCAGTTCGGTGACTGCCGATATGAAAATCTCAGAAGCGCTAGCGGAACCTCGGTTGGCTAGGATGATGTATTTCCCTGATTCTCCGATGTCTCCGGCTTTGGCTTTTTCACTTGAGGTGTGAATGACGGATTTTCCGTCGGCATCCAGCGTGCGTGAGCGCTTTGTCGAAAGAGTTCCTTTGCTAACAAAGAGATCTGCCATGGATATGCACTGGCTTACATGCCCGCCGGGGTTACCCCTCAGGTCCAGGACGCGGACTCGCTTGTCCGAAGTGGTGGAATCCAGGTAGGCCTTGAGTTCTCCGTAAGTGCCGTTTTTCTGGTCCGCAGTATTGAGCTTGAATCCTTCGATGGCAATGAATATAAGCCCCGGATATCCTTCGTCAGAATTTTCGAAGAGAGTATCGACAAAGACTGTCGGTGCGTAGACCGTTTCCTTTTCCAGTTTGTAGACCGTTGTATCGCCGTTATGCGCTACGAGAATGTCGATGTTTTTGCTGTAATTTAGAATGGAGTCGTAGACTGTAGCAGCGGTTTCTCCAGAGAGCTCTATGTCGTTTGCTTTAAGGATGTTGCCATGTCTCGGAACTCCGGCCCTGCCGGCTGGGCCTTTGGGATAAACGCGATCGATGGAGATAGGGTACTCAGTGCTCCAGTTGTATAAGTAGCGCATTCCGACATCGCCTTCCACTAGGCTTGTGTTGAGTTGGGTGATGGCTTGGTTGCTATTGGCTGGGGGAATGTACCGCGTGTAGGGGTCTTTGAGCGTTGTATATAAAATTTGGACGGAATCCCCGTCTTCTTGCAAGTTGGGGAGTTCGTCCTCGTACATGTAGACGTTTTGCAGGAGCCAGTAATTGAATGCGTATTCGGACTTGGGCTTCGGAGTGCTCTTGACTGGATGGAAAAAATCCGAGCAAGCGGCTAATAGGAGAATAAAGACGAGTGATGCCAGACGAGAGGCGGGAGAAAAAAATTTAAAGAAGTGACGAACGAATTTTGTTTGTGAATTCATCCTCTATTTCCTCCTTAATTTTTTAGTCTCTCGTCTGTAGCCACGGAGTGGCGTTCTTTCGCCAAATACTACTGGTCGATGCTCAGACCCTTCTTGTCGAGGAGCACGCGAGGAACTCCTTCTTCCATCGGGTTTTCGATGATGGAGATGGTCTTGAGGTTTTCGCATTCGGCGAGGCTTTCCGGGAGCGTGGCGAGCTGGTTTGCATCGAGCACAAGTTCACGGAGGTTCTTCAGGTTGCCGAATTCCGACGGAATGGCTCCCAGGCGGTTTCCGGAAATCATGAGGATTTCGAGGTTCTCGAGGTGCGAGAGCGTTGCCGGGATGGTTGAAAGTTCATTGTTGTCGAGGTAGAGCTTCACGAGGCTCTTCATCTTGCCGATGGTCGGCGGAATTTCGGAGAGCATGTTGTCGTGGAGCGAGAGCTTCACGACCTTCTGCCAGTTGCCGATTTCGAGCGGCAGGTCCAGAAGCTGGTTTTTGGCAATGTTCACCGTCTGGAGGTTCACGAGCTTGCCGACAGATTCCGGAAGGTCCGAAAGGCTGTTGTAACCGAGATAGAGGTTTTCAAGCTTGGTGAGCTCGCCGATGGATTCCGGCAGTTCCATGAGGTCGTTTTCGCTCACGGAGAGGCTCTTCAGGTTCTTGAGGAGGCCGATGTCGTCGGGAATTTCGACAAGCATGTTCCTGTCGAGGTTCAGTTCCTCAAGGGACTCAATTTCAAAAAGTTCCGGGGGGAGGAGGCGCAGGCCTTTCTGGGAAAGGTCAAGCGTCTTTGCTTTTTCTTTTTTTGCTTTGGCAATAACGTCTAGTAAATTCATAAAAAAACTCCTAATATTTAAATCATAGCTTTTTTGTTCAAAAAAACGTAAAGTCCACAAAAAAAAATGTAAAAAATGAGATTTTTACACATTTGAGCACTGAAATTTTGTATTTTTCTAAAAAAAATTGAATGTTTTATCTTTTTTGCACGCAAATATTATGATTTGAAACTATTTTTAAGGTGCAAATTACGAATATTCCAATATATAATAATATTGTATATTGGTTTTCAGTGTAATTATTGAGGAAAAAATGGAACTAACAAAATCGCAGGAACGCCGCTTAGCATTTGTCGCTAGCCTCTTGAGCTTGAACCCTAACGACCCGAACGATAGAATCAAGGCACTCCGGCATCTGAACCTAGATGAAAATGGATGCTTCCACGGCTTCCAGTATTCACAGGGCTTTATGGAATTCTTCATCTTCTTGGACGAAGATACTCCGCTCGAAAAGGTTGTCGCGCACTTGAACGCCGACCTGAAGCAGCTCCAGATAGCCGTGTTCCGCACCAGCGATCCGACGAACCCGTTCTTCCTCTCGCTGCGCGAAGAAGCCGACCCGTGGGCGGTGAATAAGATTACCGACGAAGAAACCGAAGAGGACGAAAATACTCCTGCAAGCCGTCCGTACATGGAAACTTTGGAAATCACGGTGCTTCGTACCCGCGCAAGCCGCGACATTACGGACTCCGAACTTGAACGTACGCTCAAGGACATGCGCAGAAAGCTCCTGCTCTGGAAGACCGACGTCAAGGCGAAGCTCGAAATCATTGCTGAACATGACGACCTCACTCGTGATTTCCGCAGCGCAGATGACAAACTTGAAATCGAGATGGACTCCGAACCGCTCCACCTCACTAGCGACCACGGCGAACTCTTCCTCGGTTTCTGCCCTATTCGCACGATTTTTGACTACCATGTAGCATTGGGCAAGCGCCTCAAGACCAAGCACAACATGGCGATTGTAAGCTCCAACATTCGTACTTACCTGGGCAACCTCACCCATACGAACGCTGCTCTTATTGATGCTTTCCAGACGATGGAACGCAATGATGACAAGAACGTGAATGTCGATGACTTCCCGTTCCTCCACAACGGCATGACGCTCACGGGCGACGATCTTCGACTCAAGGACCGCGATGGCAAGAAGGTGCTCTTCATCGAACGCCCGAAGATCATCAACGGTGCCCAGTCCCTCTTCACGTATGAACAGTACGCCAAGAAGAGCAAGAAGCCCGTGAATCCGCAGGTGCTGGTGAAGGTCGTGGTGCCGTACCAGGGCGCCGACAATTTCCTCAACCAGGTGACGATGGCGAACAACCGCCAGAACCCGGTGTTCAGCTACCATCTGCGTGCGGCGGATGACTTGCAGTTCTTCATTTGGCAGCGTTACCAGGAAGAAGGCTTTACCTACGTGTATAAGGACGGTGTGCGCCTCAAGGCCCGTACCCGCAAGCTCGAAGTCCGCATGCGTCCAGAACTTGCAAAGACCTTGTTCATGATGGACGGCAAGCTCAGCGAATGCCGCTCTAGCGACTGCATCTTCGACAAGGAAACGCTCTACCAGCGCTGCTTCGGTGCGTTTGTGCGCGTCGCTCCTGAAAAGGAAAAAGAATTCGTCCGCAAGACCATTGCATTCACGAAGGCCTGGCAGCTCCTCAGCCGCTTGCCGATTAAGATTCGCAAGGTCACTCCGGGCAAGGGTGTCTCCATCGAAGCGAACGACGATAACCCGTTGACCCGCATCACGTGGAACGGTCGCCTTGAAGATAAATTCATCTTCCGCAGTGCCGTGAAGGACTTGGTGGTCGCACTCGCGCTCCGCCACTGGCTCATCTACGGCAACCCGATTCAGGACTTTGAATGGCTCGTCGAAAACGAACTCAACTTCAACGATTCCATCCTCAAGTACGCCTCCCGCATTTACACGGACGACTTGAAGAACATCTTGATTTCTGAATTCAAGGATAACTCCAACTACTACGACACCATCACGACGATCGACAAGGATTCTGGCGAATCTGTGGAACGCCGCTTGTGGAAGGGCTTCTCGAACACCGCGACTTACGATAAGATGATGGACCTTCTGTGCAAGAAGAATCCGGCTTGGGAAAAGTGCCGCGGCGGCATCGAGGTATTCCTCTAATTTATCCTTTAAAGGTCTAGAAACTGATTTAGAAGCGCACTCGCAAAAACGGGTGTGTTTCTTTTTTTCTATGTTATCGGTGTTAATTTTGAATGTCATGTTTTTGTATTTTGTGACCGTTGCGTTTTAGAAAGTTTTTTAAATCCGCCCTTTGGGGTTTTGCTGCTTGCAGCTTTGTCGCTGTGGGTTCCGTCTGGTCTCAAGACGGGACGCTTAGCTCGTATGAATCTCTTTTTGACGACGAACTGTTTCAGGATGTTCCGCCAGTAAGCACCGCTTCGACGGCGGTGTCGTCTGCGGCTACGGCTCCGCCTGTTTCTTCTACAGCTCCGCTTTCTTCTGCGGCGAAATCGTCGGCTTCCGTTCCTGTGAAGTTGTCGTCGGCTGTTGAAGTTCCGCGCTCTTCGGCGGCTCCGGTAACATCGTCTGTGACCGTGCAGTCTTCGTCTTCGGCGAAAACATCACCTGCGAGTTCGTCTGCGGTTGTGCAATCTTCGGCGAACGTTGCGGTATCGTCTGAAGCCGTTCCTGTAGCTGTTCCGCTTTCGTCATCTGAACCGTCTGTGGCGGTTTCGTCTGCATCTTTGCCTGTATCTTCTGCGAATGTCGTTGCTTTGTCTTCGGCTCGTTCGTCGTCATCGGTAACGCCAATGTCGTCGGAACGTGCAACTGTAGAGGTCGCTTCTGCAAAGGATGAGGCGAGCGATGTATCCGAAGTCCGTTCGGATGAATGGGCTCCGGCTATCAAGTATTTCCCTGTGCCGAAATCCACGTCCCCGCTAGATGGTCTCTTGCCGCTGGGCGGTATCGGTATGCGTCCGGGACTCATGAATACGTCCAAGGGGCAGCTCTTTACTCATGACATTGACGTGGCCACCCGTGAAATCGACGTGTCCGAAAAACGCGTGAATTCGACGACCCGAACCGATACGACAGTGCTTTGGACTTCGCATTATCCAGAACTTGCAGATTACGTCTCGGACATGTACGAAGTGGGCCGCAAGCGTCTTTGGCTCAATGGCCTTATCGGGCAGAACGACGGCGGCTACGAAGCTCCTGAAACGGGTTCTGTTTTTGATATTACGATTCCGGTGAACATGCCTGCGTGGATGAAGGACTTTGGTTTCAACAAGCCGAAGCTCATGCTCAAGGGTTCCATGGATGTGCGCTTCAAGGGCTATGGCGAAAAGGATGATGCCGAGGGCAGCACCAAGACGAGCCTCTGGCCATCTCCGTCGCTGGACTACAATCCGAGCTTCATGGTCGAAGGAAAGATCGGTCCGTACATCACGGTCGAAATCAAGAATGTCGATGAAGGGCTCGGTTCGCAGAATGAGATCCGCGTCGTTTATGAGGAATCGTTCAAGGGTGAATTCGAAGACTACATCTTGCAGAGAGTCGAAGCGGGTACTACGAACTTGTCGCTTGCGGGTACTGAATTTACGGGTTATTCTGAAAACCACCAGGGACTTTTCGGTATCAAGGCGGACTGGAAACTCGGCGACTGGAAGCTGACGACGATTGCATCGCAGGATGGTGGCGAACAGGAAGAGTATTCCATCAAGGCGAACGAATCGACGACTGAATTCCAGGTGACGGACAAGCAGTTCTTGACGTACCGTTATTACTTCTTGAACCACGAGGCGAGGAACGCCTACATCAATGCCGGTATTGCCGGTCGTTCGACATCGAATTACAAAGCACCGCTTTTGAAGTTGTACAAGAGAAGTGCGATGAACACTTCCGCCGATGTCATTGAAAAAGTCACGGTCGTTTATAAGACACCGCAGGGCAATGAAATCCGTAAGACTGTCGATCGCATGGTGGAAATGCCATCGGATGATTATAAGTATGATGAAAGAACGGGTATCATTAAAATAAACGGTATTACTCGCAATACACTTATCGCCGCTAGTTGGAGTGGTGATGGTACAAACCGCCAAAAAACGACTTTGCGCGATGGGGACGAGGCTGTCCTTATCCAATGGGACGCGACGCTTTCAGAATTGACGGACATCGACAAACTGATGCTTCGTAACGTGTATTCCATCGGCATTTCGGATGCGAGTGCAAACAACTTTGTGCTCCGCATGAAAAACAAGTCCGGCATTTCGGGCAGTTATCTGAAAACGCTGGGTCTTGCGGATACGACGACCGGAACTCCGCTAGTAAGCGATGCAACCATATTTACGAAGGATGCTTCAGGGAGTTACACCGGTGAAATGTGGCTGCCCTGTAAGCCTCTTAGTCAATATTCAGGTCCGAATGCTGCGGAACGAGCCCGTGCCAACTGTTTGGAGCCGTTGCGCAACTTGGATTCAAGTGCAGCGATGGCGCAACTTTATACGTTGCCAGTTTATAATCTGAACCGCTTCTCGAGTTTGTACTACTTCGAATCCGTGGGCAAGCGCCGTAATTCCATGATTAGCGTGCGTGATCCGAATTCGAGCTATTCCGTCAATAGCGGAAGCTGTATGGATATTTCGCCGGGTTCCGAAAAGGTGACTGCCGGTTCTACAACGCTTATCCGTGGTACGGACTACGAAGTCAACTACGAACTCGGGCAGATTGAACTTTTGAGCGAACGTGCCCTGGACCCGAACAAAGAAATCAAGGTCAAGTTCGAATGCGAACCGATGTTCGAGGTGGATAACAAACTGCTTTTGGGTGCACGTGCGGAATTGCCGCTTGACTTGTACGGCTTTGGCGCTGGTTCTGTCTTTGGCATTACCGCTCTTTATAGGAGCCAGAGCACGACCGCCGAAGTCCCGACGCTTGGTAACGAACCGTATTCCAGTTTCCTCTGGGGTTTTAACGTCCGCTTGCAAGATACCGTAAAGGCTCTTACGGACTTGGTGAATGCGATTCCCGGCATCAACACGACGGCTTCGTCGAGCTGGCGAGTCGAGGCGGAATTTGCCGGTAGCCGCCACAATGCGAACACGAGCAAGAACAAGACCGCCCTTGTCGAAGACTTTGAATCAACGGCGACAGGCCTTGTGTATCCGTTGTCCAGACAGTCTTGGTACCAGGCGTCTCCGCCAGGTGGTACAGATTCGACAATTCTGACCTATATCGAAAATCAGGATTTCAAGCATCAAGGTGAGTTTATTTGGCATAGCAACAATACGGAATTGTACAAGTACATTTACGATAACGTAGGCAACTCCGATGTCGATAACCAGCATTTGACCGTGCTCAAGATGACGCTTCGTCCGAACGATAATTTGATGGGCAATTCATGGGGTGGTATCATGCGCCCGAATAGCTCGTATTATCAAGACATGAGCGAAATGAAGTACATTGAAGTGGTCGCCCGAGGTAATTCCGGTTCCATTTTCATTGACTTGGGCCTTATCAGCGAAGACCTCTCGATTAGCGGTGAAGCTCCGAATGGCGAATACAATGGTGAAAACGATATTGGCATGACGACGGCAAGGCATGACCGTGGTCTCGATAATAGAACTGGTACCGATGAATACAGAATTGAATGGGATTGCCGCGTTCCTGGATGCCAGTCGAAGGTTATTAACGCAACGTCTGTCGATGCTGCTACGAACGATATCGCCCGAGACAACTTTAAGGACTTGGACGAAGAAACGGACCCGCCTGTAAACATTAACGGAACCGAAGGTAACTTGGGTGAACGCGCTTACGATACGGAAGATATCAATAGGAACGGCTCTCTTGATACGGACATTAACTTTGTGCGTTACCGCATTGACCTTTCGAGCACGGACAAGGCTGAATTTGAAGAATTGAAGAATGGCTGGCGTAGGTGGCGTATCCCGTTGAACCAATACGATACGATTGTTTCTCCGACGGGAAGCAGCTACAGGGATATTTTGACGGAATCTCAGTTTACCCGTGTGTGGTTGGGTCGTTTGGGACCGGGCGTTTCCGAAGCGAAGGTGCAGATTGTAAGTCTTGCCGTGCTTGGCAACGCTTGGGAAGAAACGACTGTCGCTGACCTCTATCGTACGACATCGAATGAAAATTCCCAGATTGTCGAAGTGAACGGTGTTGAAAAACGCATCACTGAATCCGTCGATTCACACGATACGACGTACATCAAGGTTTCTACTATCAACAATCGCGAAAATGCAAATTCGTACTTCAAGTCTCCGAATACAATTACGGAACGCGATGCGGATTCGAACGCCCCGCTCAAGGAAACTGCACTTGTTCTGGATTACCACAACATGAGCCCTGGCCAAGAAGTAGGCGTGACTCGCTTGTTTGAAACGGATACGAAGAATTTCTCGTCTTACAAGTCCTTGAAAATGGAAATCCATTACGAAAACAAGGCGAAGACCGCAAAAGAGAAAACGAATGTTCCTGTACGTTTTGCTTTGCAGTTCGGTGAAGGTTCCATAGACGGTTCCAATGATTATTATGAATGGAGTTTCCGTCCGGTGAATTTGGATATGTCGTCTTGCGATCCGGATCGCCAGCGGGATTGCCATGAACAGAACTGGCTCGATAACGCTTTTGCGATGGACATTGTCGATTTCTCGGACTTGAAGCGTGGCCGTCATCCGCCCTATTTGGAACCGGTCGTGAAAAAGCTGGAAGGCAATCGTGAAGAACAGCTTCGTCTGGTCGGTAATCCCTCCATTACAAAAGTCGATTGGATCCGCTTTGTGATTATTGCGGATTCATCTGCATCGCCCTCCGATCTTGAAGGTACGTTCTGGGTCAATGATTTGCGTCTTTCTGAAATGGATACGGAATGGGGCTATGCCGCCCGTGTGAACGGTCAGGTGAACTTTGCGGACTTCATTTCTCTTTCAGGTGCGGTTCGTTATCAAGATGGCGACTTTGCGACGCTTTCCAATTCGGGACGTTCCCCGAAGCCGGATCCGGCACAGGCGGCTTCTCAGCTCGATATTTCGGCAGACATTTCCATTGCTCTCAACAAGTTCTTGAACGACTCGCTCGGATACCACATCCCGATGTCGTTCGGTTACCACAGCTCCACGAAACGCCCCTACATGAAGCCTACGGATGACATGATTCTTAGAAAGAGCAGCTTTGTCGATTTGACGGGTGACATGTTCCAAGGCGCGCTTGCCGTGGAATCCGATGACGAAGAAAACAAGTTGAGGGATAATGCTGAATCAAAGGGCTATGAATCTTATGAGCAGGACTTGAGCTTTAGCGTCAGCTACCACAAGGATTACAAGGCGAGGGAAACCAAGTGGGGTGAATTCCTTTCGCAGGCGTTCTTGGAACGTCCGGCACTCAGCTATTCTTACCACCAATCTGAAGGCCGTTCGACGACCTCTGCGGATTCTACGTATTCCTACCATACCATGTTCGAGTATAAACTAGGAACGTTCAGCATGTTCAAGTTCAAGCCGTTCGAAGGACTTGGCAAGTATTCTTGGCTTAAGGATTTATCGAAAACGGAATTTGAACCGTGGCCGCAGACATTCGATTTGACTTTGTTCGACTTTAACTACGTGCGTTACGTGAACCAGACTCGTGATCCGGATTTTGTGGAACCGCAAGTCGATAAGGTGGTGACTTATACTGCCGAACTCAACCACAAGCTGAACATGCGTTGGAACCTCTTGTCGTTCCTTACTTTGAATTACTCCGTGAATATCAAGCGTGACATGTTCGGTGGCGGCGATCGAGAAGCATTCGTCAAAGAAAACTTCTTTACGACATCCGAAGGCGGTCTCTTTGCTAGCGGTTACATTTTTGACCATGACCATTCAGACCGAAAAGTTTATGTGTCACGAGACAGTATTGTGGTTATCCCGATTGATACGATTGCGAAAACGGGGGCTGACGGAAAGCCACAAGCGATTGACATGCAGAATCCGGATTCCTATGAAATCCGTTACGACACGACGGCGTTCTACAAGGTCGATAGCGTTGGGCATCGCCAATATGGCCGTACTTACGGTATTCTCCGCAATGAACGTTCTAGAAACCAGCAGTTCAGGATAAACTTTAATCCTAAACTTATTCCGTTCATCCCGTTCAATATGCAGTTCTCGTCTGATTTTAATCAGCAGAAAAGCATTCCGGATGATTTCAGTTTCTATGACCAGTCCAATATTGCAAAAAATTACTGGACTATTTCGCAGACGAACCGTTTTGAGTTTACGCCGACCTTCAAGATTGTCGAACTGGCGAGTTTGTTCGGTAAGGACAATCCGGTCGCGAGCTTCTTGGAAAAATTGAAATGGCGTGAAATCAAGTTCAACTGGAATGCAAGCACGAACACCGTCGGTGAAAACTTTACGCTTGCCCAGCTGTACGAAGAACAGAAAGTGACTCCGTTCCAATACTACCTCTACGGTTTGGGTCTTGGGGATGGTCGTGGTTTCCGTGGGCTTTGGAACATAATGACGGGCAATATGGGGCTAACCGATCGCGATGACTTTGTCAGCTTTGCCCAGTACAGGAACAAACATGTGGATACGCTAGTTTATCAAGGTTCTTTCCGCAATGCCGTTTCGCGTTCGTTGCAGATTTCTACGGGTTTCACCTTGCCTATTTGGGATATTGCCGTTTCTGCGGATTTCCAATGGAAAGAGGATTTCTCGCAGTCTCGTGAATATCCGTTGTTCATCGACACGACGACGCTCCTCCCGAAACTTGGTATTGGGATATCTATTCCGAATATTGCGCAGAAAGTGCCGTTCCTCAACAGTTTCCGCAGCGTGAGTCTGAGCCATCGCTTTGACTATAGCCGCACGGTGACGAAGCGCCCGTTCCAGAGTGCCGAAGATTCCTGGGCTAATGTCTGGAACTTCAATCCGTTGATTCGCGTTTCGTTCCTTACGCAGAACAACTTGCGTATTGAAAACAGTGTCCGCATGAAGATTGAATCGACAGATCGCACACCGAAGGATGAAGTAATTTCGGATCCGTGCTGGCCGAATAAGACGGAAGGCAATTGCACCGATACGACAAGCTATTTCCTTGAAACTCCGTGGATACCGACTGCGCTTTACAACGATTTTGCCATTAATGTCGGCGACGACTTTACGATTACGTATCCGCTCAAGCTCAACAAGGGTTTCCAGCTTTGGAAATGGTACTTTAAGCTCAAGAACGATATCGACCTGAAGCTTACCGCCGGATACGATTACAAGAAGACGATTCGCAAGGATTACACTCATGGTGATGACTATGATATGAGAAACCCGGAATCTGGAACGAATGGCATCTATAGGCAATGGGCATACGATTCTGGAATTCCTGAAAATGAAAGGACGATTTACAAGCCGAAGCTGTCAATGACGTACCGCTCAGTTCCTTCTAGAACACATGAATGGTTTATCCGTCCGAGTGCGTCTTACCAGTTCAACAAGATGGCCTCGCTCAGTTCTTACATCGAGTACAGGCGCATCCATGAAAAGCTGGATGACGAAACGGCTCACGTGCGTCAAATCTTGCAGTTCGAACTCGCGTTGATGTTGAGATTTGACTAGCGGCTTTGGGCTATGAGGTATGGGCTCGTGCGTTGCACTCTGAAGTCGCTTCGCTTTGGGCGTAAGAGTAAAATCTTTGAATTGTCATCCCGGACTCCGTTCCGGGATCTGCTTTAAAAATTTGCTGAGGTTGATTAATGGGTAAGCTGAAAGTCGCGGTTGGCATGAGCGGTGGCGTGGATTCGTCGGTCGCGGCTCTGCTTTTGCAACAGCAGGGGTACGAAGTTGTGGGCGTGACACTCCGCGTGCTGCCCGACGTTGGCGCTCCGGAAACTGCGTTCGATGAAGAAAACGATCCGAGCGTGGTGCGGGCACGTGCGATTGCCGAAAAGCTTGGCATCGAGCATCATGTGGCAAACTGCTCCGACGCTTTTACAGGCGAAGTTTTAAAGCGCTGCCATGCGGATTTTTCGCATGCACGTACGCCGAACCCGTGCTGCTACTGCAATCGCTTTATCAAGTTCGGCTGGATGATGGATTATGCGAAGTCGCTTGGCGCTGACTTTTTGGCAACGGGGCATTATGTGCGTATTGAAGATGTTGACGGCACTCGTAGGCTTATGCGCGGGCGTGATCCAGGCAAGGACCAGAGCTATTTTCTATTCTGGGTGCCGGATGAACGCCGCAATCACGTGCTTACGCCGCTCGGAACGTACGTGAAAAGCGAAGTCCGCGAAATCGCCGAGCAGAACGGCTTTGTGAACGCCAAGACGGGTGACAGCCAGGATATTTGCTTTGACATCTACGGTTCGCAATACACTGAATTTTTGAAGGACCGCTTTGGCGAAATGACACGCCCGGGCCGTTTTGTGGATGAAAAGGGCAAGGTGTGGAACACGCACGACGGTTTCCACAAATATACGGTGGGGCAGCGCAAGGGACTCGGTGTTGCGATTGGCGTACCTGCGTTCGTGAAGCATGTGGACCCCGCGACGGGAGACATTTTGGTGACGGGTGACAAGTCGTCGGTCTGCTTTGACCGTGTTGAATTGATGAACTGCGAATGGCACGGTGAATCGCGTGCGATTGGTGAAACGTTCCGTGCCGAAGGCATGGTGCGTTACCGCCAGCGTCCCGTGGCTTGCGAAGTGACGATTGTCGATACGAATAAAGCTGTTGCCGTTTTTGACGAACCGCTCTTTGCCGTGACTCCGGGCCAGTGTGCCGTCTTTTACGATGGCGACATGGTCCTCGGCGGCGGACAAATTGTGTAATTGAGGTATGGGGTGTGGGGACGGTGCGTTGCACCTCTGAGGTCGCTTCGCTTTTAGGCTTGTCATTCCCGGCGCCTGTCTTCGCTTGACGGGGATGACCGGGAATCGCCTTTTTTATTTGCAAAATTTATATTTTAGTTGTAATATGATTCGTTCCCTTGCCATAATCCTTTTGCTTGCCTCTTCCTTGTGGGCGAAAACAGAATACTTTATTCTGCCTGTCCAATTGCAGGGCGTTCATGAAGATTATGCAGAAAGAATAACTTCGTTGGTCAAGGAGTATGCCGCTATAGATGGCTATGCCGTTGTCTCCAAAAAAGAAGATTGCGATTACCTGTTGCAAATAAAATTGCTTCGTGAAGAATTCGGTGTTGCCGTTATTTTTGAAAAGCGAAAAAAGAACGATAAAGTTGTATGGTCATACGGACATATCGCCTATACGCCTAACGATTTTATTCCTATTGTGAGCCACGTCTCGCATGAAATAAAGTGATAATTTTGATGATTTCTATAAGAGAAAGTTTGGGCGTATGAATCGAGTTCTTGTTTTGTTTGTACTGTCTTTGTTGCTTGTGGGATGCATGGGCATGAAAGTCCGTGTTTCTGATGGCAGGGGAGATTATTCTATTTATAAGAACGGTTCTTTAGCCTGTTCACGAAGTGATAGTTGCGAGGTTTTCCCATCAGGTGATGCCGTGTATCTAGAAGCCCGCCGAAACAATGTTGTTTATAGTGGCATGGCCGTTTATAGGGAATGCCGCTCTTATGACGGTGCTTCTGGACCGTCGTCAATTTCACCGACAAACGATTTTTTAACTGTTTCTGTTTTGGGCACGGTATCGTTTGCTTCTTGGGCGGCTACGGCTGGCGATTGCCGGGGCTATTTTCCTCTTGAAGTAGTAATTCCTGTCGGTCTTAAAGATTCTCTACAGGCGAAGAACTACCCTTGGGATAAGCCGATTACTTCACAATCCCGACTTCACTGAGCTTTACGAATCCGCGGATTTTTTCGCCGAGACGGATTTCGGCAAAGTTCCCTTGTTCGCCGATGACTTCAAAGCTCGTGCCTTCGCTGAGCGTATTGAGCGTTTGTGACTTGTCGCTCGGGGCGCTTGTTACGTCTGCGTTTGCTGCGGTCACGACTCCCGTGATGTCCGTTTCGAGGACAATCATCTTGTAGATGGCGCTTGCGCCAATCGTGCAAAGGATGACGCTCAAGCCGAATACAACGCCTGTGCATATATTCTTGCCACGGCTGCCGTTCACGAAGCGGCGTGCGATAATCACGATAGCGATGGCCCAGAAGAGTACCAGCGCAATATTCATTTGACCTTTCAAAGAAATCGCATGGTGCAAATCCATGAGCCCTTGGAGAATCGGATTCTCTTCTTCGTCCCCTTCTTTGTCCTTGGTTTTAGTTTGGGCGTAATTCAAGTTGTGCTGGATATCGTCGTCACCCGGGCGCAAGCGGAGAGCGGACTTGTAGTAGAAAATCGCAAAACCGAGTTTTCCGCTGCGGTAGTAGGCGTTGCCTAAATTGTAATAGAGGTCTGCATTGACAATGCCTTCGTCAACGCACGTGCGCCATTCGTCAATAGCGCGTTCAAAATCGTTTTCGTTGTACGCCTTTGTTCCGGCATCGATGCCTTCGCATTTTTCGGTTGCAACACTTGCTGTTGCCAAAAACAAAAGTGCTGCCGCAATCGTCAAAAAAATTCTATTCAGTTTCATAAAATCTTCCTTATAGCTTCAGCGCCTCGCAAAGTTTCTCGACATCCGCGAGCATTTGGGATTGCTCTTCGGTCGAGGCAGTGACCGGTGCGAAACGTACAAATGCGCATTTTTCGAGCCAACTGTCGATGGCGTCGATGGTTTCGCTCTTGACGTTCAGTTTGGCGAGTTCCTCCTTCATCTGCGGGCGGGTCATGCCCTTGAATTCGAGGTTCGTCAAGTTGCTGAGGTAATCGATGAGGCCGTTTTCGAGAGCCGCATAGAACGCCTTGCCGTCACCTTTCTTGAGTGCTGCACGCGCGTCTGCGAACTTTTCTTTGAGCAGTTTGTTGGCCTTGCCCTTGCGGACAAGGGCCGTATTGCTGTTGCGCTTGCGGCTTCTTGTGATGAGGGCGTTTGCAATCAGGTAGAACGGAATCGCCGCGATAAACAGGAGCCAGAAAGCGATACTCCTGTGCGGTGCCGAGGATTCGGTCTTGTTCGAAACCGGATGGATAAAGCGGATATCGCTGCCGAGGAATTCGATTTCTTGTTTTTGCACAGCCGGAGTCGACGGGCTTGCAGAAACTGGAGCCTGATAGATTGGCTCTGCGGGGGCGTCGCCTTTTTCGACTTCGATGGTCCACGGGCCTGCCGAAGCGGTTTCATATTTCTTTTTGGCAGGGTTGAACCAGGAATATGTAATGGCCGGGATTTCAAAAGTGCCTTTTTTCTTGGGGTAAAGGAACACTTTTACGTTCTTCGTGGTGACGACCTTGTTGCCCCTGATTTTTTTATCGATGCTGTTTTCGGGCGGCACCGAGCGGAACTCGCTAAAGTCGGGGAGCTTCGGGTCGGTAATCGTTCCCGGAATGCCGTCGCCGCTAACGCTGATGGAAAGCGTCAGCGCTTCGCCGACCTTGAGGTTTGTGCGGTCAAAATTCGCGCTGAAACTGTAGTTGCCGACCATGCCCGAGAAATCGTCGGGCTTGCCTTCGGTTGGGAGGGGGAGGACGTTAATGGCGAGCGGGGCGGTGGAGGTTTCCGTTTCGATGGATTCCTGCTTGACGCTACGGCTGGAGAACGACATGCCGCCCATCTGCTTCTTTTCTTCGACAACTTTGGGTTCGCCGAGCTTGGTATATTTGAACTTGAACGACGGAATTTCAAGCGTTCCGCTCTTGGTCGGGCTCAGCCAGGCAAATTTTGCAGTCGCCTTCATTTCGCGGCGGGTGCCTTCGACGGGCTTGAAATCCAGATTGGAAAGGTCGTTGCGGTGGACGATGAAATCGTTACCCGTGCTCATGTCGGTCGCCTGGAGACCGCCCTGGAAATGCTCGAAAGTGTGGAGGCTGAGGGTGACGCTGAACTGTTCGCCTTCGTAAATGGACTTTTTGCTCGGGGTGAGGCTTGCGGCAAGGGCGTCGTCGCTATAGGAACGCTGCACGTTGACTGGAATTTTGCTGCTGACGAGGTTCGGTTCCCCGCCGATGTTCCATGTGAGCGATCCGAGGTCCTGCATGCCCGTCTTTTTGGGGGCTTTTATCTTGAACGAATAGACGCGAGCCTTGTAAGGCCTTC
>JAEEGJ010007481.1_pt1 | contig 31261 bp, 27 predicted proteins | sample 8958761 | NCBI WGS metagenome assembly JAEEGJ01 (sample SAMN16246546, study PRJNA631951) | gut metagenome | biome: gut microbiome; feature: rumen; material: RS-attached | host: Bos | place: Iran: Karaj | collected 2018-10
GGTCTGCGTTTTGCCCTTCTGGATGACCAGCTCCATCGGTTTGAAGTTCTGGAAGAGCTTGTCGAGGTATTCATAGTTCCCTTCGGCGATGTAAAATTCGCCGGTGGAGATGTCGAGGAAGGCGATGCCGCTCTGTTTGTCGGTAAGATGGATGGCGGCGAGGAAGTTGTTCTCGCGCTGTTCGAGCACCTTGTCGTTGATGGAGACGCCGGGCGTAACCAACTCAATGATACCGCGTTTCACGAGGGTTTTGGTGAGTTTGGGATCTTCGAGTTGCTCGCAGATGGCCACGCGGTAGCCGGCGCGCACGAGTCGCGGCAGGTACGTGTCGAGGGCGTGGTGGGGAAACCCCGCCAGTTCGGTCTGCGACGCGCCCTTCCCGTGACGGGTCAGCGTGATACCTAAAATCTTGGACGATTTGACGGCGTCTTCGCCGTATGTCTCGTAAAAATCCCCCACGCGGAACAGTAAAATGGCATCGGGATGTTTGGCCTTGAATTGGTTATACTGCCTCATCAGAGGGGTCTCAGCACACTTTTCCATCTTCTCAATTTTAAGACGGCAAAGGTACGATTTTCTTTGGAATTTTGACCACTATCTCCCCATTATCTTCCGTTTTAATGCATTATTATGTTTTCTTAACACATTTTGTGCAGAATACGGGAAGTTATTGGTTAGGAAAACAATTCGTTCAATTTTCGTGTCGCGTTTGTCCAGTCGTAATGTTCATATACGAAATCGTGTCCGCGTGTCGCATATTCCTGGTAATAAGCGGAATCCGTGAGCAGACGGTCGAGCGTGTCCACGTATTGGCGGGTGGTGCTACAGGCGATGACGGCCCCTTCCTTGGCGGCGGGGTCCAACGGCTTGGCGGCCAACGGCGAGGTGACGCACGGCAATTTCATAGCCATAGCCTCCAACAGCTTGTTCTGCAGACCAGTACCCAACCGCATCGGGGCGATGAAGATGCGTGCTTGGGCGTAGCAGTCGGTCATGGAGGGCACCCAGCCCGTGACAGTGACATGGTCGTTCTGCAGGGTGCGGACCTTCTTGGAGGGATCGGCACCGGCGAGCATCAGCTTCACCTCCGGATGCTTTTTCCGCAGCTCGGGCAGAATCTCCTTGACCAAATAGACGGCCGCATCCACGTTAGGCGGGTAGTTCATGTTGCCTGAGAAGATCAGATCGTGGGTTTTCGGCACCGCATTGTGACTGAATTTAGCGAAATCCACCCCATTGGGAACCACCACAATTTCCTCTTTCATAGGGTGTTGTATGCAATCACGGTCCAAGGCGGTGATCATGGTCTTGCCCTCGAAATCATCGAAGATGTCGGTTTCGTAGTGGGCGATGCGGTGGCCTTCCATCCGCATCACGGACCGGAAGAGCGGAAAGGCCTTTTGCGCCCGACGCTCCATCCCCATGGAGAAAGCATCTTGATAATCAAGTACTTTCGGGATCCGGCAGTGGCGTACGTACTCTGCCATCCGGAAGAGTTGGCAGTAAATCCGGTCGGGCTGTACCTCTTGGATGATCTTGTCGATCCGCTTGTGGTTGCGGTGGCTGTAGAAATAGCCGCATTGCAGGGGGAGTCCCACAAAAAGGGAGGCCGCCATGTTGAGGGCACTACGCAGGGGGGACTGCCGCAGAAAGTGGATCTCGCGACAGTATGGGGTCAGTTCGCGCATCGCCTCCTCGGGCACGTTACGGTTGTAGAGTGCCACCAGATAGAGGTCGTGCCATTTCGACAGTTCCCGAATCTGGTAGTAGGCTCTCAGCTTGTCGCCCTTCTCCAGCGGGAAGGGGATGCGGGAAAGGACCACTAATATCTTCATTTCGTGAACAGTTTTTCGGAGTGCAAAGATACAAATTTTAGGGATTAGGCAACAGGCAATAGGCAGAAGGCAATAGGACGGCTATGGAGACAACTGCGTCCTTTTAGATGCAAGAATGCCGTTGTAGAGACGTGCCATGGCGCGTCTCTACGCTATATCCCGCCGAAGTCGCTTTCCACCATCACCCATCTTTCTTCGGTTTTCGAATAATTGTTTTAATCAATGACAATTGTATCCGAACCTCGTGATTGTAGTCATAGATAGCCTCCACAAGACCTAACTGTTCATTATATCGGTAAGTAACAGAGAATGAGCCTCTTTTAGACTTTGCAAAACCGCTTTGTTCGCATATTTCAATAAAACGATTCTGATATTTCCATTGGGAATACGACAAATATTGCATCTTATAGCGCAAGAGCAAGGTGCATTGGCATAAAGGATCGTTGAATGAAAGGAAAGAACGCTTGTATCTTTTCCCGATTTTGACAGGATAGTGGATTTCCGGAAAAGGAAAATATTGGAGAAGGCCAAACCCGTGCGTTCTTGGGGGATGAATCCACAAAAGCTTGCTGTTTTCCAAAATTTCCGTAGTCTCAATGAAACCGTTTCGGTCAATCGAAGAGGTTGAATCCAATGCTGCAAGATTATCAGGCAGGGAATCGTAATAATCATACGTAATCACTCCTTGATGATACATTTCCTTGTCCAAAACACGCATGACAATATAACAGGAATGCTGCGTATTATTGGAAACAGAGTCAATTTTTGCTTGAAATATAAAGATGTTCCCAGGTTTGTATATGGTGTCATGATTACCCATAGCGATTTCAGAGGCAATCACTCTTATGGGAATGAAGAGAATGACCGCGACACAAATGCTATAGAATAGGTGTTTCATGAAATCGAGCTTTAATAACATTGGCAAAGATAAAATTTCGGGTTCGTCAAACTGACGGTAACCCTTCCTTGAGAAACTTTTTTAAAGACAAATGAGTGATTCCGTTCTCGTCTCTTGTGGTCAACAACGGCGTTGCACTGATGACGTATTTCGGATGATTGTCGCGGATCTTTTCCAAAGGGCCGAATTCCCGCTTGCGGGTGGACTCTTCGGCCATGATATAGCTCGCCTGAATGTAAACGGTGTTGCCGGGCTTGGTGCAAATGAAATCCACCTCCCCTGCATTTAGCACACCCACTTTTACTTCGTAGCCGAGAAAGCGCAGATGCTTGTATATGGCATTTTCAATCACCTTTTCAATATAAGAATCCATGCCACCCTCCGCTTTGAGATTGCGAAGCCCCAAATCGTCCCAATAGACCTTTTCGTTGGACTCAAAAATCTTCTTCCCATGTATGTCGTAACGGGGCACAATGTCTAACAGGTAAGCTTCGGCATAGAAGCCCCGATAGAGCAGGACAAGGTTGGCCGACACGTTTTCATGTTGCGACTTCATGTATTTGGCAATGCTGTTGGCCGAGGTGAGTTTGCCGGTGGTATCGGCATAGAAGGCGATGAGGTTGTTCAGGAAGGGAATGTTGCGGATTTCGTGCCGCTCGATGATATCCTTGAGCATGATCGTATTGAAGACGCTGGTAAGATAAGCCCAGACCTGTTCGTCGCTGTCAAGACCCACTTTTCTGAGACCGGGAAGGCCACCGTAGGTCAGATAAGTCATGAGGTTTTCGTCGCTGTCGGAAAGATTGTGGAATTCCAGAAACTCGGAATAGGTGAGCGGATGGATGCGCACCTCCACATATCGTCCGGCTATCAAGGTGGCCAGTTCGCCGGAAAGCATCTTGGAGTTGCTGCCGGTAATGATGACATCCGTGTTATCCTCTGAGTACCAGTTGCAAACGCTCTCTTCAAAGTGTTCAATTTGCTGCACTTCATCGATGAGAATAATATTGTGCTTTCCCGGGATAAAGCGTGCCTCAATCCAGTTATCCAGGTCGTCTTTGGTCTTGATGTCTTTGAACGCCTTCTTTTCCTTGTCAATGAAAATGATATTGACATCCGGATCATCCTTGTGACGCTGCATAAAGTCTTTGAGAACAAAGCTTTTGCCAACGCGGCGCGAGCCAACCAAGGCGATGATGTTGCCTTTGCCTATCCACGAATCCACAATGTCCGCATAGTGCTTCCTTGTAAGTACTTCCATTTTCCTTTGTATTATAACCGGCGGCAAAGATAGCAAAATTTATTGCCTATAAACAATGAAAAAAATAAAAATTTGATTTTTGTTGTTTATAGACAATAAAATTACATTTTCAAATTAAGGGAAGGCACGCTTTTCGTAGCTTGTTGTTTAATAACGATAAGAATATATTTTTAGTGAACAGTGAGTAGTGAATTAAGAAGAATGCCGTTGCGGGAACACGATAATTGCATCTCCACAACGGCATTTTCTGATATTAACGGTTCCGATTTATTCGCAAATCGCAAATCGCAAACCGTAAATCGTTACTACCCGATCACCTTCTCCGTCTTCTTCATCAGGCGGCGTTCAATTTGATCGGCTTTCACCACGTAGTCGTGTGCCTTGTTGATCATCATCTCGGCCCACTCCTTGTCTTTCAGCGAGGAGGCGTTGATTTTGACGTTGAGGTAGGCACCGTGGACAGCTGCGCGGGCGCAAAGCACGCCGACACCGGCATCGGTCACACTGTTAGGGTTGCCCTTGTTGATCATAGCTTCGCAGATTTCGAACACCTTGAAGGAGGTCTCGATGGTGCGCATCGGCACTTCGGTGGCGTATTTGGTGGCGTCCTGGATGGCCTGTGAACGGGCTTCCTTCTCTTCGGGCGTGCCCTTCGGCATTCCGAACGCGTTCATGATCACGTTGAAGGCGTTGGTGTCCTCATCCACGAGGGCGAGGAGCTGGTCTTTCAGCAGCTGGCCTTTTTCGGCCCATTGGGAGAACCAAGCCCACTTGTCGTCCCAACCGGGCTTGTGGGAGGAGAGGTTGGCGACCATCGTGCCGAGGGCGGCACCGAGGGAGCCCATATAGGCGGAGATGGAGCCGCCGCCAGGAGCCGGACTTTCGGAGGCCGTCTCGTTGGCGAAACCAGTGCAAGTCATATTGACCAACTTCGGCGTAGTGTCCTCTTTCTCAAGGAGATATTCGATGACTTTCTCTTCGGGGTTGAAGGGTTTGAGGTCGTCCAAGCCCATGGATTTCACGGCGATCTTCACCATCTCCTTTTCGTCGATACCGAGGGAACGTTTCTGTTTGGCGAGGTAGTATTTGCCAGCTTGGATGAGCACTTTCTTGGGGATGAGGCCCACGATTTCGGCGCCGGTGACGCGGATACCGCGCTTGGCAGCCTTGGCGGTCACCTCGTCGAAGGCGACGTGCAGCGGCGTGGCATTGATATCGGTGATGTTCATCGAGACTTGGGCGATGCCGTATTCCTCAATGTACCAGCCGATGGCCTTGGTGCCCTTCAGCGTGCCGGGAATCATCACCACGTTGCCCTTCTCGTCGAGCACTTTCTTGCCGGTGATTTTGTTGCCCTCGCGTTTCGGGCGGCCCTTTTCGCGTACGTCGAAGGCGATGGCGTTGGCGCGGCGTGTGGAGGTGGTGTTGAGGTTGTAGTTGACGGCGATGAGGAAGTCGCGGGCGCCCACGGCCGTGGCACCGCTCTTGGCGACGCTTTCCGTAAACTTGTTGGGGCCGAAGTCGGGCTTCCACTCCTTGGAGGTGATGCGCTCCTTCAGGGCTTCGTACTCACCCTGACGGCAGTTGGCGAGGTTGCGGCGCTCGGGCTTGAACGCGGCGTTCTCATAGCAATAGACGGGGATGTTCAGCTCTTTGCCGACTCTTTCAGCTAGCTGGCGGGCATATTCCACGGTCTCTTCCATCGTGATGTTGGCGATGGGCACGAGCGGACACACGTCGGTGGCGCCGAAACGTGGATGATCGCCGTGGTGGTTACGCATGTCGATCAACTCCTGGCACTTGGCGATGAGCTTCACGGCGGCATCGACCACATAGTGCGGTTCGCCCACGAAGGTGACGACCGTGCGGTTGGTGGTGGCGCCGGGATCCACATCCAACAAAGTCACGCCTTCCGCCTGACGGATGACGTCGGCCACTTGGTTTATGATGTCTTGATTTCTGCCTTCACTGAAATTAGGCACGCATTCGATTAACTGTTTCATTTTATAAAGTATTGATTATTAAATTTTTGATTCTCACAAAAGAAGTTTGCAAATGTACATAAAATACAAATACACACAAACGATATCCATAGAGACGTTTCAGGAAACGTCTCTACAGAAAACAAAAAGGCGGCCATTTCTGACCGCCTAATAATAATATTGTATTCTCTACAATTATTTCACTACGATTTTTTGAACCATTTGGCCATTCTCACTGTTCAAGTGGAGGAAATAAACACCCTTGGCAAAATTGTTCACATTGATTGTGTATGGGTCTGAACCACTAATAAATTGGTCAACATAAACGGTTTTACCCATCATATCCACCATTTTCACATTGAATTGTTGAATTTCTTCGGAGGTAACATCAACATTCACAAAAGAAGTAGCGGGATTCGGATAAACTTTGACTTCCGTGTTGTCAAATTCATTGATGTTGGTGATTTGACCGTAATATTCTAATTCAAAGCCCGTGCCTTGATACAAATTGTCGGAGGCGAAACGGATTATGAATTTGGAGGAAGGAACACCTGCAATATTGAATAAAGAGGTGTTATAGGTATAAACAGATGTCGGCGGGTTGTTGATGTCATAGTGGGCCACCAACACTCTGCTTGCGCTGTTAGAGGTTGTTTGGTTATAGATATCTACAAAATCACCTTGTTTCAGATCAAATTTATGGAAAGCATAGACCAGCTGGTCCGTAAATTTCAGATTCAAGGTGTATTCACACACATTGGAAGCGCGGTAGGTGTCGTCGCCCGTGGCATTGTTGGGTTTGTCGGTTAAGACGTTGTATTGATCCGTAAAGGTTTTGTCGGAACAAGCGCTCTTGTCGTAGCTCTTTACAGAATAATCAAGAACAAAGCCATAGTCTGTTTCTGAGTTGGCGGTAGAGGTGAAGACCACCAGGACGCTGTCGGCGTTGACGGTGATGGCAGCGGGGAGTTGATTACCTTGATAATCGGCATGGATGGCGTCACCAAGGTTCTGATAATCGTTGCATGCGGCCATCAGGTAGTTGCCGCTATATTCTTGTCTGATACCAGAAGCTTCTGTACCACCGTTGTAAACAATTACCTTATCACCGTTTTTCACTTTGAGTTTGGAGAATTTGAGTTCGTAAGAAGTGGCCTCCGGACAAGCCAGCACCCATCTACGGTTGGAATTTGGCGCATACTTCATGTTGCCGGCACCATCGCTGATGGTACCGAAACTCGCCGTGACACGTTTGAAGCTTTCGGCGGGTTTTGCGATAGCGGCACTGTCGGGCATCAGTTTCACCATCATAGAATTGGCTGTGTCGGCATTGAAGTTGCCGTAACCGCTCGAAACCTGGTTGTTGATAAGGTAGTAACCATTACTGCTGCCTGCCCAGCCCCAATTTACATGGAAGTATGTAGCGTTGTTGATAGTGGTGTAACCATCGACAATCCAAGCGTGACCGCCGGCAGTTTTACTTCTTCCGGAGAAAAATAACGGGCGATGTTGGTCCAATTCTTCTTTGGCGATATTTGTCCAAAGATATGTCAACGAGTCGGTACCTCCCGTAACATCCTTCAAAGCTTTGAATTGGGCATTATCATTGAAGAAATACTGGTTTTGGAGGGCGTATAGAGCAAGTTCGGATTGGGAACCGGAACCATCCCAACCGTAAGACATACGGACAGACACGCCGCAGTGGTAAATCAGCTTGGCCAATTCGCCATCGTATGCGCTCAAAGAATTGGCCATAGCATCATAGTCATAGGTGGCTTGGCCGTAGTTGACGATTTGGAAAGGATAAGTGTATGTCAGATTTCCTTCGTCATCATATTCGCGAGGGAGGTAAGACACCGAACCGCGACCATGTTCAGGATAACGGTAGTAGTACAAAATATTAGCCATGGTTAACGCCACACAACCGACAGGGGTGTGATAGTCGTCATTGTAGGAGTTGCGGGGGTTGTAGGGGCACATGGTGTTGTAGTATTGCTCCTGAGTCCAGGTGGTAGTGATCAAGGGTTCCACACAGGGGTTGCCCTTGGTGGCATACGGCTTGAAGTCGGCTGCCAGATAGTGGTTCCAAGAATTGCGGACACTCAATGCGGATGTGGGATTGTCAATCAGATAGGACAATTCGTTTTTATAATTATTCATATAAATGTCAGCGCCAGTGCCTTCTTGGAAATTGCTCTCCAGAGAGTAAGCCAACACAGGATTGGCCAAGTCAGTGGCAGAAACAACGATGAAACCATGGTCTCCGACACTGAAACGATAAGTGACGGGAACACCTTCGGATGAGTATTCCGTGTTAACCAGAACCAGTTCCAGCTGACCGGCTTTGGTGGCGCCGACACGCTCGGAAAGGAAGTTTTTGGACGCTCTCATAGCCTCCTCTACGGGAACAACGTTCACCGCGTAGCTCATAGCTACAAACATCAATAACGATGCTAACAGGGTAAATTTCTTCATACTTATAGAATTTTATTTATAATTATTCCAATTAATATTATAGCCCGCAAAAATACAAAAAAAATAAATAAACCCAAATTACAAATCAGATATTTAAAATTTCTTCAGATAACGCGGTTTTTTGTATTTTTGCACTTCGGTTTTTTTACCACTCAAATGTTTTATAAGACAATTAGTTATATTTAATTATGAATACGTCAAGAAAAATTTCAAACGATTTGTGGTATGTCGGCGCTTCCGACAGAAGACTTGCCCTTTTTGAGAACATGATGCCCATTCCGAGCGGCACTTCCTACAATTCTTACGTGTTGACAGACGAAAAGGCCGTCCTTTTGGACACGGTTGACCAAGCTGTGAGCGCACAGTTCATTGAGAATCTGAATGCAGTGCTGGCAGGCAAAGCGTTAGACTACATCGTCATCCATCATGTGGAACCTGACCATTTGGCCTCTTTGACGGAAGTGCTGGTGCGCTGGCCGAATGCCGTCATCGTTTGCAGTCTGCAGGCCTCCCGTTTCATGAAACAATTCATGGATATTCCGGAACAGGTTCAATTCCAGATTGTTAAGGAAGGTGATTCGTTGAATACGGGCAAGCATACGCTCAATTTTGTGGGGGCACAGATGGTGCATTGGCCGGAAGTGCTGGTTTCCTACGATACCACCGACAAGGTGCTTTTCTCAGCAGATGCTTTCGGTACATTCGGGGCGTTGAACGGCAATCTCTATGCCGATGAGGTCAACTTCGACCGCGAATGGATGTACGAAGCCCGCCGTTATTATACTAATATAGTAGGCAAATATGGGATGCAGGTGCAGAATCTCCTGAAAAAGGCTGCCACGCTCGATATCGCCATGATTTGTCCGCTCCATGGCCCCATTTGGCGCAAGGATTTCGGCAAATTCATTGAAAAGTACGACAAATGGAGTCGTTATGAGCCTGAAGACAAGGAAGTTCTCGTGATTTACGGTTCCATGTATGGTCATACCGAATCTGTGGCTACTGTTTTGGCAGGGATGCTTGCTGACAAGGGCTGTCGAAACGTGCGCATGTACGATGTTTCGGCTACTCATGTGTCTTACTTGGTGTCGGAGTCGTTTCGTTGCAGCCACATCGTGCTCGTCGCCCCGACCTACAACGGTGGTCTCTATCCTCCGATGGAGAACTACCTGCTCGACATCAAGGCGCATCTGCTGCAAAACCGCACCTTCACAGTGATTGAGAACGGTTCCTGGGCGCCTGTTTCCGGCAACGCCGTCAAGGCCATCCTCGGCGAGATGAAGAACACCACTGTCCTTGAACCCGCCATCACCTTCAAGTCCGCCATGAAGGAGACGCAAAAAGAGGAACTGGAGACCCTTGCAAATGCGATAGTCGAATCATTATAAAAAAATATATTCATTAAGCAGTCTCGAAGAGACAAGACGCGCAAAGCGCTAATAACCCCACACAACGCTTCGCTTGTGTGGGGGTGGAACACGCAAGTGCAACACACAAGCGAAGCGCAGTGTGGGATAATAACAAAAACAAACAAGACTATGTACAAAATCGTCAAAAAGGAAGAACTAGGTCAGGACACGTTCCTGATGGAGGTGGAAGCCCCGAAAATCGCGCAATCGGTGCTGCCCGGACAGTTTGTCATCGTGAAGGCGAACGAAACCGCCGAGCGAATCCCGTTAACCGTCAGCGACACATTTCTGCCTGATGGAACTATTACTTTGGTAATCAAAGCGATAGGAGTTTCAACCCGGAAAATAGTCTCCTTCCCTGTAGGCGGTTTTTTCCACGATGTGGTGGGTCCGTTGGGCAATCCGTCGGCCTTCATCCACCGTCCGATCGGCATGTTGCGCCGGTCGCGTTACTGTTTCATAGCGGGAGGTGTTGGCATCGCGCCGGTCTTTCCATTGGTAAAGTGGATGTCACAACACGGGCTGGAGTGCGATGTCATCATCGGGGCCCGCAACGCGTCGCTGCTCTTCTATATCGAGCAGTTCCGCAAAATCACCAACAACCTCTACATCACCACAGATGACGGTTCCATGGGTTTCAAGGGCACGGTGAACGACATGCTGGATTATCTGGTTCATCACGAGGGTCGCCGCTACGATGAGATCACGGCCATCGGCCCGATGATCATGATGAAGTTTGTGTCGTTGAAAGCCAAGGAGTTAGGGATTCCTTGCGTGGTGAGTCTCAACTCGCTGATGGTGGATGGCACGGGTATGTGCGGCGCATGCCGGGTGCAGATCGGCGGCCAAACGAAGTTCACTTGTGTGGATGGTCCCGAGTTCGATGCGTCCCTCATCAATTTCGACGAGTGTATGCACCGTCAAGCTATGTATGACCATATTGAAGGTCGTAAGTTGTTGGAAGAAGAAGAGTTACGTGAAAATCACCAATGTCATATCGGCGGTATCGCACATGAGGCCCTTCCACCAAAATCACGTGTGCCGGTGCGCGAGCAAGCGCCCGAGGTGCGTCGTTCAAACTTTAGGGAGGTTTGTTTCGGCTACAATGCCGAAGAGGCGGTGGAAGAGGCTCGCCGATGCTTGACCTGCAAGAACCCGCAATGTGTGGGCGGCTGTCCGGTGCATATCCGCATTCCCGACTTCATCTCGCTGATCAAGGACGGACAGTTCGACAAGGCTGCCACCTTGATACGAGAGGACACCGCACTGCCGTCTGTGTGCGGTCGTGTATGTCCTCAGGAGAGCCAGTGCGAGGGCAAGTGCATCCTCGGCCGCAAGGGCGACCCCGTGGCCATCGGCAAATTGGAGCGTTTCATCGGTGACTGGTCGATGAAAAACAAAATCGTGGCACAGAAACCCACGGTTCGGAAAGGCCAGAAAGTGGCCGTGGTGGGCAGTGGTCCCGCCGGACTAACCTGTGCCAAAGAGCTGCGCTGTATGGGCTACGATGTCACGGTGTATGAGGCACTTCACGAGTTCGGTGGTGTCCTCGTCTATGGCATTCCGGAGTTCCGTTTGCCCAAGAAAGACATTGTGAAACCCGAAATCGAGACCATCAAGAATCTCGGTGTGCGTTTTGAGAGCGATGTGGTAATCGGTCGTACCATGTCAGTCGATGATCTGATGAACAAATGGTGTTACGATGCTGTTTTCATTGCTTCGGGTGCAGGATTCCCCAATTTCATGAACATCGAGGGAGAGAACCTATGCGGTGTGGTCTCCGCTAATGAGTTTTTGACGAGAAACAACTTGCTGTTCTCTTACAAAGAGCATTATGAAACCCCGAACTTTGTCGGTAAGAAGGTGACGGTAGTCGGTGGCGGCAATGTGGCCATGGATGCGGCCCGCACGGCCATTCGTCTCGGTGCGGAAGTCCATATCGTCTATCGCCGTTCCGAAGAGGAGTTGCCTGCCCGTCGCGAGGAGGTGCATCATGCCAAGGAGGAAGGTGTTGACTTCCAACTGCTTACCAATCCGGTGAAGATTATCGGCAACGACAAGGGCTGGGTGTGCGGCATGGAGTGCGTGCGCATGGAGCTGACGGAACCCGATGCTTCGGGTCGCCGTCGTCCGGTGAAGATTCCCGGTTCCGAGTTCGTGTTGGACACCGATATGGTGATCATGTCCATTGGCACTTCGCCTAACCCGCTGATTTACACCACAACGCAAGGTTTGGATGTCAACAGTCACGGCTGCATTGTGGCCGATGAGGTAGGGGCCACCTCACGGGAGGGGGTCTTTGCCGGCGGCGACATCGTTTCCGGCGCGGCCACGGTCATCCTCGCCATGGGCGCGGGAAAGAGCGCGGCGAAGGCGATAGACGAGTATTTGAGGCATAAGAATTAAGCGGTCTTTACAGATTTCGTTTGCATTATTGTCCAAACTCTTTTTTTTATGATTTGTGATTAAATTTGCAAATCGAATAATTTTTTTTGTATGTTTGCACCCAGTTTTTCATTTAAATTTTAATCTTATGAACAATTCTTACTTTTTGAATAGGGTTTTTATAATACTCACGTCATGTCTCTTATTCGTAAGTTTCCCATCTTTTGCCCAAAATGTGATTACAATCACAGATGACCAACCCTTTATTGAGGGTTTTGAAGGGGGTGTTTTCGATTTGTGGACAGTGGACTCCACAGGTGGTGGCCATTGGTCGGTGGTTAACGGCTCAGAATCTTCTGTGGCCTCATTCTCATACGATAACGTTGGAGAAGAAGCCCGGCTTATTTCCCCTGTTCTCAACTTCACCAGTGTAGGTGCGGCTACGGTAACATTTTCCTATGCCATGATGGGGGTCTATGCTGCAGATGTGCTTGAAGTCTGTTACCGCACCTCGGAAACAGATTCTTGGCATGTGCTTAACTCGTTCAGTGTCAGTGATTTTACAAATACCTATGAAGCAATATGTAACTTACCAAATCTTTCTTCCACTTATCAAATTTCATTCAACGCTCAGGGTCTTGGTGGAATGATTCTCTTTCTGGATAATATAGAGGTTGCTTCTGTTTTCAGTTGCAGTCGCCCTATTGGTTTGGAAGCCAACAACATTACCAATACCTCAGCACTTTTAAGTTGGTCAACTACGGGTAATGAGGATAGTTGGACTATTGAGCTCAATGGTGTGGAAACTGTGGTCACCACTCAACCGTTTCTTATGCAAGGTTTGACTCCCCAGACCCAATATACATTCCGTGTGAAAGCCAATTGTGGCAATGACAGTGAGTCAGATTGGTCCCTTCCCATCGTGTTCACCTCCTTTTGTGATGTCTATGTGGTGACGGATGATGTTCCATTTTTCGATGATTTTGAGTCGTCTGAAGAATTCGTATGCTGGCAGACGGAGATCATATCAGGCGTTGACAACTGGACAATAGATCCTGGTTATCTTATTCATAACAACACGGCTTTCTTAATTTGGTTAGGGGGAGAGGCACGGCTTATTTCCCTGCCTATGGATTTGACAGCTGTGACCGTTCCGGCACTCAGTTTCAAGCACAAGCAACCACAATGGCTTTCGGTTTTTGACGAAATGTCCGTATGGTATAGAACTTCTCTGGAGGACGAATGGCATTCCATCCAAGAGTATGCATACCCTGCCGATGAATTGGAGACAGAACTTATCACGCTGCCGAATCCGTCGAGCACATACCAGATTTCATTTGTTGGTACATGCCATAATGGTGGGGGCCTCTATGTGGACGATGTGAAAGTGGGCAAAAAATCAGTGGTCGGCATAGAGGAAAGATCTGATTTTACAGTCTCTGTCACTCCGAACCCGACCAAAGACTTGGTTGTGATAACCGCCGATATGACGAATGGTGAGGCTGTTGTTTATGACATGTTTGGCAAACAAGTTTCTGCAACAGCAGTTGTAAACGGCCGCGCCGAATTCGATTTGGGCAACTGTGCAAATGGCATTTACGTTGTGCGTCTCATCGGTGCAGAAGGTGTCCACACTGTCAAATTGGTGAAAGAGTAGCATTAACAGTCGCCAGCAATCGCCTCACCAATTCCCGTAATCCTACAACTCAACCGCAGGCCAGCCGTAGTCCTGATAGTATTTGACGTTGAGGTTGTGTTTTTTCACATACTCGCGCAGCTGCTCCTGACGGACGGCTTCGCGGACTTTGTCGTTGGAGTGGATATTTTGGTAGATGTCGAAATAGCTGCCGAAGATGCGTTGGGCACTAGCCTCGTTGCCGGCTCCATCGACAGTTTGCTCGAAGGAAACCACCTTGTACTGGTCGCCTTCCTTCTTCAGGGTCATTGTGCCTGCGTGGTTGCCGCCTGAGACGCACTTCAGCGTGTCGCCGGCTTTGTCGTACCAGTACACCCAGAAGTCGCCCATGAAGAGTTCGTCCTCCTCGTGTACCATGATCATCATGGGGATGCAGAGTTCGCCTTTCTGGTAGTTTTCGCCAATTTCGTTCACCAAATAGTCGCTGATGGCGTTGCGCACCACCTGTTCCTTTTTGTTGATGGCGATATGGCGGATGCAGTCGGCCTTGTGTTCGTCGAAGTCGGACATCAGCCACTGGCCGTTCACCTTCTCCATATAGAGCTTATGTTCCTCTACGTCAGAGTTTTCGTCGAACGAACCATCCTCCCATTTCTGGCGCACCTTGATGGTGGCGACCGCGTGGGTGTTGTCGGTTTTTTCCACGCCGGCCACTTCAAAGTCGGCGATGGTGCCGCCGTTGCCGGTCACGAAATAGTAGAGCCATTCGTGGTCCATGGCCTCGAACTCCGGCAACTGGTTGAACATCGTGTCCAGCACGTTGTAGAAATCCGCCGTCATATACGGTTTCGACTTCTCCGACAGTTCGTGGTCGGGGATGTACTGGCACAGCTCGGCCGCACGTTTCTGCAGCTGTTTTTCAGAATCACTACATGCCGCAAACAACAGCGCGGCGATGGCAAAAATCAGGATTTTTTTCATCATATTAGGGTTTAAATTATTCGCTAAAAACGGAGCGCAAAAATACAAAATCTGCAATGACTCTCTCTACCGCACGCCAAGTTCCTTAAAGATATTTTCCAGTACTTCCGCATCGTTGCGACAGATATAGGAGTTTATTTCCATCGTTTTCCCCCCGGGGCACTTCCAACCACTTTTGTTTTTGTTGAATGCTCAAAATTGTAATAGGTGGTCATCGTGATAAATATTGATAAATTGGTCGCATAATGGTCATTTACATCAGTGTTTCATAATCGTAATTATAAAAGGGTTTCCATATTCCAAGTCAAGAATTCCTCAACCGGGGCACCCTCTGTTCCGACAACGAAAGATTGCTGTGGATGGAACTTTTCAGAGAATACTTTTAGGGCGTTGTTTGTTCCGCGCCTTCCGCTTTTCACCTCAATGGCTATCTGTTGTTCGCCAGATTCCACGATAAAATCCACCTCATTATCATTCTCACGCCAGTAATACAACTTATAGTCGTATTCGTCAGCCTGATTGAGAAGGTGTGCGCCAACAACGCTTTCCACCCATCTACCCCACAGATTCGGAGTGGTGAAAGCCCTATGGAAGGTTGTATTTGTCTGAGCCGTGAGCAAGGCCGTGTTATAGACCATCAGTTTGGGCACGGAATTGTACTTACGTGCTTCATCGCGGGCATATTTCTGAAGACCGCAAAGCAGACGTGCTTCACCCAGTGTGTTCAGATAATTCGCCAGCGTCGTCACATTTCCGACATCTTGCAATTGTCCCAGCATCTTGTTCAATGACAGTTCTTTGCCAGAATACATACATCCTAAGTCAAAGAGTTGTCGCATCAATGCAGGTTTGTATATGGTTTTGGTTGTCAATATGTCCCGTTCGATAGCAGGAGCAATAATGCTGTCCTTGATGTATTTTCGCCAACGACGTTCGTCTTGAACATATTTGGCCCCGCCAGGATAGCCGCCAAAGTAGATAAATTGGTCCAAGTCAATTCCAAATGCTTCGTGCATTTCGTTGTAACTCCAGTGTGGCATACGTATCAGCTCAAAGCGTCCCGCAAGCGATTCCGACAATCCATCTTTGAGCAGTAATCGGGAAGACCCCAAAATGACTACTTTTATGTTTATGTCGTTTCTTGTGTCTTCATCCCACTCCTTCTTGACTGCCTCACTCCAGTTGTCCAATTTATGCACTTCGTCAATAACTAACAGGAACTCAGGTGCTTTGGTTGCCTTCATTCTGGCCCGTGCAGACGCCCACGTCTCGCTAATCCAGAAGTTGTCCGTTTTGGGTACATTGTCTGCAGTAACTGACAGATATGGGGTATCCGTCTCTTGCAGCACTTGTTTGATCATGGTTGACTTACCCACATGACGAGGTCCAGAAAATGTCTGAATCTTGTCACGTGCTTCTGACAATCTTAATTTTAATTCGTTGAACTGCGATCTTCTATACATAACCTTTTGGTTTCAAGGTGCAAAAATAATATAAATTCTCAATTCTACAAATAAAAATTCTCAAAATCATCAAGAAAAATTCTCAATTTTCAAACCCCATTGTGTGGCGAAAATACGGTTCTTCTCATCGTGGTGATAGCAGTTTGTCAAAACTGTTCATATATTAATTTTTAGTGTTTGATTGTTGGATTTGTAATAAAACACATACAGCAAAAGTATCAAAAAATATTTATTCTCCGTAACAATGCTTTCAGTGCTTCAGCATGATTCCCGACTACGATAACATGGTGATTCCCAATAGGATTCGTCAGAAAATATTCGGTGTCGGACGGATTGGCGAGACGCACCACCAACTGCGTGCGGCAGAGGTCCGGCTTTGTCTGACAGCGAACCAGCTCTCCTTCCGCGACGAATGCGCGTGACAAATCTCCCGAAACCTTGCAAATCGTGACGGGGCCTTCCGGCACGAAGCCGCGGATGCCGACCCCGATTCCCGATTCGAAATGCGTGTCCAATTCGTAACGCTGAACCATATCGAAGGGTATGGTGCAGTGGGCGAAGAGGATTTCGCCCGTTTCGGGATGGATGCTGGCGGGGTTCGCTTGGAAGGAGGACGTGCCGGTCAGGGCGCGAAGCAGCATCATGGTCAGCATGGTGGGAACATCGCCCTCGCAACCTGCGATATAACCTTCCGCGTTCAGCTTCGCCAACGCCCAGCAACCGGTATTGTGGACAGCATCCAACAAATCGAAACAACGGATTGTAAAACCCTGTAAACCATGTTTTTGCACTACAGTTTTCAATGCCTCATAGATACGGCAGGCATCGGGAAGTGCCTCATTGACCGTAGGTATATCGCTATGTTCCGTTGATGAGGATTCAGGGGTTGTGGCCAGCGTGTCCAGCAGCTCAACCATGGGAATATCTAGTAACTCAATGCCCAGTCTCTGTCGGACGCATTCCGCATCCACTTGGCTGGCAATGAGCCAGTCGGAAGGTTTCCCGATGACCCCTAATCGGCAGTGTCGCAACCGTTTGACCGCCGATTCCACCTGGCACAGCAATTGGATGCGCGAGGCGATGTATTCGGGATTGCCGTGCAGTATCTCACCTTGTTTCCCTTGCTGTCGTAGGTGGGAGAGGATTTCTAACGAGGCGGCTAACGAGTTGCTCTTGTCGGAAGCCAGGAGATAGAACGGAGCGTCCGATTTTCCGACCAATGCGGGCATCATTTGCTGAAAGATGCCTTCGGTGCCGCCCGTCCGCACGAAAATCAGATTCAGATCGTGGGAGCCGTAGTCTGAGAAATCGTCACCTTTCAGAATGTAGGGGACATTCAAGGAGGTTAGAAACTCTTTCGTGAGCGTGTCTATCGCCTGCGGGTCGTGCAGGGTAGAGGTGAGGGTATAGACTGCGATATTCATATAGTTTTTTTTATGTAAGTTTTTTACGTTTCAAGTTTCAAGATTCAGGTTTCAAGATTCAGGTTTCAAGTTTCGTTTTTTTCTGTTTATTGTCCATACTCTTCCGGTTCCTCCGCCACCATCGGCAGGCTCTCCTCTTCAATATGAATGTACGTTTTCGAGCGATGGTTAAAGGTCTTGATGTAGAAGTCGTGAAGCTGGATTTCCACCTGCAACATCGTCTGTTCCAATTTCTTGGGCTTCAATTGACACTCCCAAAGCACGATCACCTGCCAGCCATTCTCAGTGAGAATCTCATAGTTCTTTTGATCCCTTTCCTGATTTCTAAATATCTTATTCACCCAAAATTCTCTATTCGTATTTGGGATTCTACAACATTTCGAGTCTATAATTGTACATTTTTCATTGTACATTGTACATTGAACATCGTGTCCGTGCCAAAAGCACCCGTTCACGAATATCGCCGTCCGGTACTTGCGCATCACGATGTCGGGTTTCCCTGGCACGCCCTTCACGTTGAGGCGGTAGCGGTAGCCGTGTTTCCACAGCCACTGCCGCACGCGCTTCTCGGGCGTGGTGTCCTTGCTGTGGATCCGCGACATGCAATAGTGCCGCTGCTGGGGTGTCATGATGTCGGTCATAGGAGGTTATTTGTCTGCATTTTGCACCAATCCGTATTTCTCGCACAGTCGTCGGAGCGAGCCGTCGGCCTTCATCCGTCGGATGACACCGTTAACCAGCTCCAGCAGGTCGTCCTGCCCCTTGCGCATCAGCACGCCGATTTCCCCGTGGGTGAACGGGGCGTTCAGAAGTGGTGCCGCCAAGCGAGGGTCGGTCTGCACGTAGTAGGGCGCCTCCGTGATTTCCGTGATCATCACGTCGGCCTCGCCTTCGGCGATAAGCGACGGGATCTCCTCGTTGTTCGGATGCACGATGATGGTGGCGTGGGTGAAGTGCTCGTTGGCGAACTGCTCGTTCAGACCGCCGGGGTTCACCATCACCCGCACGTCAGGACGGTCGATGTCGGCCAGCGAACGAAAACGGCTGGTGTCCTCCGTCCGGCAGAGGATGGTCTTGCCGTTGGCCAGATATCCCTCGCTCATCAGCATAATGGCTCGCCGGGCATCGGTGATGGTGATGCCCCCGATGGCGAGGTCGAAGGTCTGGGGTTCGGCTATAACGTCGGCGGTCAGCGTGGGCCACGAGGTCCGGACGAACTCCACGGGAACGCCTATGCTGTCGGCGATTGCCTGTGCCATTTCGATGCCGAAGCCCCAGTATTCGCCGGTTTCTGGCTCGCGGAAGGTCAGCGGACGGTAGTCGCCGGTGGTGCCGACGAGCAGTTTGCCCCGTTGCTGGATCCGCTTGATGGTCGGACGCGCGACCGAGTACTCCTCGGTGGTGCAGGAAGTCAGGACTACCGCCCCGCCGAAGAGGAGCGGCGTGGCGGCGGAGATGAGGACGGTGGCAAACGCCAGCAGCCAGGTTCTTAATTTTTTCGGTATCATTTTCATTCTGTCTGGAACCGTTGTTTCAGTATTTCTATCACTTCCCAGTCGGCGGGCAGCCACTGCACACTGTCGAGTTCGTCGGGGGCGAGCCAGCGGGCGGCTTCGTGTTCGAGGAGGGTGAGCGAGCCGCTCTCCACGGTGCAGAGGAAGCAGTGCATCGCGAGGTGGAACTTTGGGTAGTCCCATTCGATGGTGTGCAGCAGCTCCCCGACGGCGATGCGGGTGTCCAATTCCTCCCGGATTTCGCGGCGGAGGGCCTCCTCGGGCGTCTCGCCGGGTTCGATCTTGCCACCGGGAAACTCCCACCAGTCCTTCCAGTCGCCGGCACCGCGCTGGGTGGCGAAGATGCGGTTCTGGGAGTCGTGGATGACGGCGGCGGAAACGGTGATATGTTTCATAACTTATTCGTTCTTGTTGAGGATGACCAGTGCGCCGATGACGCCCGGCACCCATCCTGCGCAGGTGAGGATGAAGACGATGAGCACGGACCCGCACCCGCGGTCGATGACGGCCAGCGGCGGGAAAAAGATGGCCAAGAGAACTCGAATCAATGACATGAGAGTGGATTTTAAAATCAGCGGCAAAGGTACAAAACGCACGCTATATTACCAACCTTCCGGCAGAACGATATTATCCACGCCCTGCGCTTCCGCAAACAGTGGCGCAATTTCCTCATCTGTGAATCCGGCAATGCCACAGCCGATGCGGGTAACGAGGAAGGTGAGTTCCGGATGTTCCTTCGCAAAGGCGATAAACTCATCCACATAGGGGCGGATGGTCTCCACACCACCCTGCATCGTGGGGATGGCGTAACTTTGCCCTTGCAAACCGACACCCTGTCCCATAATAGCGCCAAAATTGCGGTAGGCGACACGGGCTGCCCCGCCGCCGTGCATGCCTTGCAGGTTGCTGCCGAAGACAAAAATCTCGCCCGGCTGCAGTTCGGTGATAAACTCCGGTGTGGTTCTTTTCTGTTCCATATTCATTTTATTTTATTCTTTGTGACTTTTCAGTTGTTCCAGTGCGCGGCAGAGCTGGTCAGGGCAGGAGGTGGGCTTCCCTCCGCAGCGTATGCCGTTGAGTTTTTGGATGACGTCGTCGATTTTCTGTCCGGTGACCAGCCGGCAGATGCCCTGGAGGTTACCGTCGCATCCGCCAATGAAGAAGACCTGCTGGATGACGCCCTCGTCATCGACGGTCACATCGATGAACTGCGAGCAGGTGCCTTGGGTTTTGTAGAGGGTGTGGGGCATAAATAAAGTTGTTTAGAATGCAAAAATATTAAAAAATAACGAAATAGGGAATTCATTTGACAAATAAGATCACACGGCTTTGGCTGTTTCGAGTACGAATCCGGGGATTGGCTGTTGCATATCCCATATAACATTCAATGGTCTCTCACCATGGCTTTCGTGGTAGTCCATCAGTCCTAGACAGTAGTAACCGTTAGTGTTTCCGAATTCATCCTTTTTCGAATCTCGAACAAAGAGAATAAATTTCCATCCATTTTGACGTTGTCGTACGATTCTTTGCCCCTCTTTACTTTCAATTCTTACACCATTCATAGATTGCCAGTGGAATTGATTAGCAGAAATGGCATAATCTTCGTAAAGAGTACTGGGAGAATATTCTTTGTCTGATTTGTTCAATGTTACGAAGACCATGGCAAATTTTTCGGATTCATTGTATTGAGTCCCTAGTACTTGCCATCTGCCCAACTTATTTTCCAAAAGCAAGTGTATCTCATCTGCTGAATAACACCCATAAAGTTCAATTTCAGCATGATCGCCCAATTTAAACCATTTTGTTGTTTTTGCTAACCCTTCGAGTCTCAGACGGACCATACAGGCAAGTTCCTCTTTCATCCATTCTAAATTGTTTAAAGAAGCAACTGCTTCGGCAATGCTGTTGAAAGAGACGTCATATTTTTCCTGGATTTTCTCTACTTTATCCAACCAGATGGTGTAGTAGAATAATTCTAAGAATTTTTTTTCGTGCTCAGAAGGGTTATTCACTTGTCGCATGTTATTCGCTATTAGTCGTTGCAGGTAACTTAGATATTCATGACTGTTGGCATGATACAGCCGTGGAAGTCCTCCCTCTAGTAGTTTTGTATATTTAGAACCTTCGTCAAACCCATTAACTGATATTCCAGCTTCTACTTTTAATCGTGCCCAAGAACCGGGTGTTTTATATATGTGGCGCCAATCAAGACAGAAGTTGTCAATGAAATTCTCGAGTGTCAGTTGTCTGTCGGTGTTCTGAGTAAAATATTTCACCTCTCTACGAAGTCTGCGAAGATCAAAGATGGCATTATTGATGTTGTTAAGGATGTATTCCTGTGCTTGTTTCTCCATGGTGATGGAACATCCACGAGGCAGGAACAAAAATCCGCTTTCTATCTCCTGTGTGATACTACGTCCTCCTCGACCAACTAGAGCACGAAACCTACTCTCGTAGTTATAGCTTTGATTAGCTTGTGCAACAAAATCCAATACTGTTAAGCATGTTTTTCCATCAGCTAAACGAAGTCCGCGCCCTAACTGTTGCAAAAAAATAGTCAACGATTCTGTAGGACGTAGAAATAAAACGGTATCTATTTCAGGTATGTCTATACCTTCGTTCAAAATATCTGCCACACACAGGTAGTTGATCTCACCACGGGCTAGTTCCATCGAAACATTGTCTATGTCTACACTGTTTCTGGAAGTGACCGATTTGGCTCTATAGCCAGTTTCGTTGAACATCTTAGCCATAAATTCCGCGTGCTCAATGCTGCAGCAGAAACAAACCGCTTTGCATCGGTGAGGATCGTTGACATACTGGTCCAATGCTTTTTGAATAAGACCAAATCGTGTCTGATTATTGTTATAAAGTCGGTTCAACTCCGAACGGTCATAAACATCTCCTCGACAGGCTATCTTGCTTAAATCAACACTGTCGTCCGTTACGCAGAAATAGTCAAATGGTGCCAATAGTTGCTGATCTAGTGCTTCACGTAATCGAATTTCAGCTGCAAACCTATTGTTGAAATCTGGTTTGATCTCTTTCCCATCCATACGCTCGGGAGTAGCAGTAAGACCAATAAATATCTCGGGCTTAAGCTTCTCGAAAATGCTACGATAACTGCCTGCCTGGCTATGGTGCACTTCGTCGATGACAACGTAGTCATAATAATCGCATCCCATCTGTTCGATAGTGTCCCAGTTGTTGTTTAGTGTTTGAATTGTAATAAATAGATGATCTAAATTGGAACTATAATTGGGTTGAATACGTCCTGTCCATATTTCACCAAAATTGGCATCGACCATTACTGAACGGAATGTGAAGCGAGCCTGTTTCAATATTTTTTCGCGGTGTACTATGAACAACAGACGGGCTTTTCGCCCTTTTTCCTTTATGCATTGTTGATTGTAGTCTTTAAAATCGAAAGCGGAAATAGCAGTTTTTCCCGTGCCAGTAGCAGCTATGATTAGGTTCTTTCGACTATGGATCATCTCCCTTTCATACTGTAATTTGTCCAAAACTTTAATTTGATGAGTTTTTCTCTCAAATCGAGTGATATATTCTACTTCGTTGTTGTTAGAATCGTTAAAATTGCGTTCTTTTCTGATAGCATCTTCGAAACGTTTTAAGGCATCCTCATCATCTATCGGCTCGAAATCATAGCTGTTCCAATAATTGTCAAAAGTTGCTTGGGTTTTGCTGATAATATGTCGGTTTTCGACCGAGGTGACCCGAATGTTCCACTCCAGACCTTTTGTTAAGGCAGAACGGGAAATATTGCTAGAACCAATGTAAGCTGTGTCAAATCCATTGTTACGATGAAAGATATAGGATTTTGCATGTAGGCGTTCTTGTTTCGTGTTGTAGGAAGCACGAATATCGACTTGACCATATTGTCGCAATTCGTAGAGTTTCCTTATGGCCTTTGGGTCTGTGGCCCCCATATAAGTTGTTGTCAGTATGCGCAATTTTGTTCCATTTCGCTCTACAAATTTTAGTAGGTCGTCGTACAAAAGTCTCAGACCTTCAAACTTAATAAACGAGACTATTAAATCTATATTATCTGCTGTCTGGATATCTCTTCGCACTTCATCATCCATTGAGATGTCATTGCCTCCTGTAAACAGATTGCTAATGCGATAGCCTGAAACAGGATGATTCTTCGCCTTTTCCTCAACTTGTTCCTGAGTGTAGCCGACTTTATAGTAAACTCCCCTCAAAAACTGCAATTTCGATTCTTCACTTAATTGTTCCGGTGAAGTTTCGACATGTTGTGTGTCCCATTCCTCCTCAATAAATTTCAAAATTCGATTGACAACATTGACTTGATTACTAATGGTGTCTTTTCTATCTTTCTCACAGAAATGAGATTTGAGAATATTTGCGACTACTTCGGCAAGATAATCTGCTAATATCTTATAAGAGTCGGCGCTGTCAATATCCTCTTTTTTTACCAGGTATTGATTCTTTGGGAAAGAGCGTAATCTATCTTCTATTGCCTTGCTTATCAATGTTTCATAGACGCCAGGAACTATTTCCATTGTTATAATGATTTTAGAGATAATAATTATATTTTTTTTGAAAAATTGCCAAATATTTGCGTATTGATGGACAAACAGGTAGCATTTTCAAATGCGTTTATCCAACTCGCAAAATTACTTTTTTTTGCAACACGACGAATCAAAAAAAGTCACCTGTTTTATAAGCGCTTGAACCCTGTGTTAAGAAAAACTATCACCCACCCCTGTAACATTTCCCCTTTTTCCCATACTAATACAATAAATAACAAAAACAAAAAATGCTTACTTTCGCAGTTTGAAAGATGAAAAAAGTGAATACATACGAGTTTCCGCAGGCGAAGGGTGTCGTGGTGAGTGGCGATATCCATGGGAACTTCTCGCAGCTCGTCTATAAGTGCTGTGTGGAATACGGTATGACCGACACGGTGATTATCGTGGCGGGAGACTGCAGCTTCGGGTTTGAGCGGCCGGGGTACTATGAGGCGTTGTATCGCAAATGCAACAGACGACTCTCGAAGGCCAACAACTGGCTGGTGTTCATCCGCGGGAACCACGACAATCCCGCCTACTTCAACCTCCAGCCCATCCGGCACCGGCGGTGGATGACCCTGCCCGACTATTCTGTGGTGAAAGCGTGCGGACACACGATCCTCTGTGTCGGGGGTGCCACCTCTATCGACAGGTTGTGGCGCATGTCGGTCGGGGAGTACCATCTGCCGAATCCGGATGAACCGCTGGCCCCCAATGTCTATTGGCGGGACGAGAGCCCGTTCTTCGATAAGGAAAAGTTGGAGATGATAGATAGTACGTGTAGCATTGACACGGTTGTCACGCACACCTCCCCGTCGTTCTGCAAACTGTCATCGCATCAGGGGTTGCACGATTGGGTAATGCGAGACGAAAGTTTGATGGACGATGTGAAGTACGAGCGGAAGGTAATGGATTCCCTATACACTCATCTACGCGAAAGAGGTCATCCGCTTTGTCGTTGGTACTACGCTCATTTCCATCAATCCTGGCATACAGAAATTGACGGGGTGTTGTTCAATATGCTGGATATAATGGAACTCAAAGAGTTGCCAACCCCTTTAGTCCTATCCTCTTGACTTTCGGTCCTTTCTCCTTTTCGAATATGTGGTAGGCGCACCACATATCAACCATAGGGCAAGGACGCTGACGTGCAAGAGAGTCGTGGGGACGACGGCAGGGCGGGAGAGGACCAAATGGTCCGAAAAGTGATTTTTCAATTTTTCAATTTCGCAATTTCCTCTATCAATTTACGAGTGAAGTATTCCACTTCCTGTGGACTGAGGTCGTCGCCGAAATGATATGTCTTTCCATCGATGGTGACAATTTCTAAGGAAGATTCATCAACAGGATACATGTTCAACTCATCGAGAATCTCAAAAAACTCATCCAATTTGCTTTTCTTAGGAATCCCTATCTCTTTGATTTTCAAAAGAGGAATCCGCATGCCTCTCCCAAAAGGCAACCCATTGGCGTGTTTAACAACCAAGTCGTACCCATCAATTCCAATCCGCTCTTCTCCTAAAAATTCATATCGTACTAAAAAAAAGAATAGGGCAGACGCAGGGAGGGTGAGCAAAAGCCACAACCATTGGTAAGGATTGCTGAAACCTTTGATTACCAAATAGATGCTTCCTGCCACCAACCCTAAAAAATACATTACGGATCCAAAGGCATCTTTCCCACTTGGTTTGCAAACAATCAGTACTTTTTCCATCATTTCCTCCTTTTCGAGAGCAACCTCCCAATCCGGTTCTTCCCGTTCAATTCTGCCACTAAGATGATGCCGAAGGCGATGGCCACGGTGACCTTCAAGGCGGTGATGCCCGTGTGCAGGGCGGCGCCAAGTTGTTCGGAGACAACGTTGTAGGTGGTCCAGAAGATGCCTGCGCCCGGCACCAACGGAAAGATGCCGCAGATCAGATAGACCGTGATCGGACATTTGCGCACGATGGCCAACACCATGGCCGTGAAGGTGACCAACACGGTGGCGAAAAAGACCACGTTGGCGACGGACAACCCCGTGTAGTTCATTAAAATCAGGTAGAGCAGCCACCCCAACATCCCGCATAAACCGCTGTCCAAGTAGTACTTGCGGGGCACACCGAAGAGCACGGCGAAGGCCACGGTGCCCACGTAGGCGGCTAACAGCTGCACGAACATCCCAGCCGTTTCGGGAGCGGCGGTCAACGTCTCCAAGTGCTGCATCGTGCCGCTGACGGCCGCGTCCAACATGAACGCCAAGGCCACCCCCATGGAGATGCAGAAGAAGGTGAGCAGCGCGTCTAACAGCCGCGTGACACCGGCGATGTAGTCCTCGTGCGCCAGGTCGCGGATGCCGTTGGTGAAGGGCACTCCCGGAATCAGCGGGATGATGGCCCCGATGATCGTGTTGCTGAGGTGCGTGCCCAAACCCAGTCGGAACATCACCCCGCAGAGCAAGGTGGCCAGCAAGCCGCCCGTGATGGCGCCCGCGATGCGCGAAAGATGCCGGTAGCCGACGAACAACATATAGACCCAGAGCACCAACCCGGCCACGAACGCCGCTATGCCGTCGGCGAAGCCGCCGCCGAAGATGATGCAGAAGGCCGCGCTGCCGAACGCGGAGGCCGCGATCTGCTCCCACGCGGGCTTCGGGCGCATGGCGCGGATGGCCTTCAGCCGAGACTCCAACTGCTCGAGGTCGCACTTGCCCTCGGAAACTTCGCGGGAGAGCTGGTTTACGGCCACCACCTTGTCGAGACTCGCTCCTTTGATGGGAATGAACTTGGTGCGGGCGAACCCTTTCGCCGTGGCCATGATGCCGTTGCTGAGCACGAAGAAATTCTCGTCATCCACACCGTAGTGGCCGGCGATGCGCCGCATGGTCTCATCCACGCGTGAGATCTCCGCCCCGTTCTCCAAGAGGATCGCGCCGGCCTCGTAGGCCAGCTCCATGATTCTGTTTTGCTCGTCCATATCTTCCAGTGTGCAAAAGTATGCAATTTACGAATACAAATTGTTCGGTAGAGACGTTTCAGGAAACGTCTCTACAAGGACAAAAAAAACGGCAGATCCGTTTGAATCTGCCGTCGTCGATATGAATAAATGAATTATTCTGCTGTTTCGGGAACAACGTTGAGCTTGATCTCCACCTTGAAGTCGCGGTGCAGGTTCACCTGGGCGGTGTATTGACCCAACTCTTTGATGCGGTCTTCGCTGATGGCGATTTTGTGACGGTCGATCTCGATGTCGTGCTGGGCCTTGAGGGCTTCAGCGACCATGATGTTGTTCACAGAACCGAACAAAGTGCCGTTTTCAGAAGCCTTGGCAGGGATGTTGACCTCGAGGCCTTCGATCTTGCCGGCCAGGAATTCAGCTTCCTTGCGGATCTTCTCTGCCTTGAAAGCGCGTTGTTTGATGGTTTCCGCCAACATTTTCTTCTTTGCCGGGGTAGCGAGTTCGGCATAACCTTGCGGAATGAGGTAATTGCGGGCATAACCGTCTTTCACCTTTACGAGGTCGTCGGCAAAACCCAGATTAGCTACGTCTTGTTTCAATATAACTTCCATGACAAAATGCTTTTTTAGTTAGATTTTAAATTATCGGTGACGAACGGCAGAAGAGCCAGGTGACGGGCGCGTTTCACGGCCTGGGCCACTTTCTTCTGATATTTCAGGGAGGTGCCGGTCAGACGACGAGGCAGGATCTTGCCCTGTTCGTTCACGAATTTCTTCAAAAATTCAGCATCCTTGTAGTCGATGTACTTGATGCCGCTCTTTTTGAAACGACAATATTTTTTCTTCTTGATGTCAACTGCTACGGGAGCAATGTATTTAATATCGTTTTGCTGTGCCATAATCTTATGCTTCTACTTCGGTTTTGGGTTCTTCGTTAACTACTTCTTCAGCAACGGGTTGCTGCTCAGCCTGTTCGGCTTTCTGTTTGCGGTTGTTGCGTCTCTTCTCTGCGAAAGCGATGGCGTATTTGTCCATCGTCACGGTCAGGAAGCGGATGATGCGCTCGTCGCGGCGGAATTGCAGTTCCAGCTCGCCAACCACGTTACCGTCGGCCTTGAATTCAAATAAATGATAAAATCCGGAGGACTTTTTCTGGATGGGGTATTCCAGCTTGCGCAGGCCCCAGTTCTCCTGGTGGACGATTTCCGCACCTTGGTCGGTGAGAATCTTCTCAAACTTCTGTACCGTTTCCTTCATCTGTTCATCAGACAAAACGGGAGTCATAATGAAAACGGTTTCGTAATGATTTGCCATACTGTTTTTTAATTTATTATTTGTACTAAAATTTTGGGCGGCAAAAATACACTTTTTTTGTTATCAGACAATCGGTTGTGGAAGTTTTTTTTCAACAATGCCGACTGCCGGCTTTTGGCCTTTAACCATCTAACAACCAACTGGCCTCAATAACCAATAACCATTTTTATTATTTGGGCGTTCCGGCGCGGCTTAGGAGCCGATGCTTCCAAGCGTCGCAAACACACATTCACGGACCAACGTTGGGAATCGTTGATCTCCCCCCGCCGCGCCGTCGGGCTGTCCGCTGCAATAATTGTACCATTCCGCCGCCGACGATAGGAGGTGGCGGAATCTCCGACTGGCAACGGCACGCATCACATTGAACGAAATAATCATTACGGCGGAATGGCGCAATCATTTCCGCTTCCATCCCTAACGCGCGCCCGTCCGACCCATCATCACGTTTCGCGGCGAACATGCCAATTCCCTCGCCCGTCACATTTCCCGCGCCGCGATACCCCGCACGAGAACCGGCCGCGGAATCCCGTAAACGCATCACCATCGGCTACCACGCTTTTAGCCCTCGGGCTGTGTTCGAGAACGCTATGGAAAATAATTTTTTAATCACGGAGGCATCGGACGGAAAGTCCGTAAGTCTTATTGGGGTTGGAACGGTACACGTTTGCGGCGGAGTAGTTCAGACCACGGTGCCACGCACCGTCGCTATAGACCTCGCTCTCTGTAGAAGACCAAAATTGGACGGATTTGCCCGCGTCGTTATACGTGTCCATCCAATAGCCTGCTGGGACAGCTGAAAAAGAAGTATTGTTGTTATTTTCTAAATCGTAGCCAGGGGTTCCTTCTTCTCTAGAAGTTTTCCACCCAAAGGTAGCCGCCAATGCTTTGGCTATTAATCCAGGATCCCCATTGATACAATACTCACTTTTACTGCCCAAATATTCCTCCAGGTCTGTCCATTCGGCATCGCTTGGCACATGCCAACCCGTAGGGCACAATCCTCTTTCATCAATCACTGCCAACCAGTTGTAGTACAACCCGTAGGTTTTATAATTATATCCCGGGACTTGTTCGTTTATAGTTTCCAGGACTTGTACGGCTCTCGGCTCGTAATAATATGGTTTAGTGTTGCTGAAATCCGTCCCCATCGGTATTGCTTTTCCGTTCCGAAAATGTTTTGTGCGTAAATTGGTCTTCATCCACACCTGTTTGCCAATACGCACCGCATCATAACTGTTGCCGTCCACATCATACACCGCATTGGGAATGATGTTTTGCTGTTCATTTGGCTGATCGCTTGGCTCACGATGGCAATTGAAGAACAGCATGGAAAGCATTAAAAAAGCCATAAGCAAGATGTTTTTTTTCATAATAAATCATATTAACATTAAAAAAAGATGTTTACAACATTCCACCCTTATGTGGTTTTTTTGCGATGGCAAAAATAAATATTTTTTTTACAAACAAGAGCCAATAAATATTTTTTTTACAAACAAGAGCCAAAAACAAGAATCCGCTTAACCGAAAAAAAATGTATCTTTGCACGTTTTTTGAACATCTCAAATTTAATAATACATTATGGAAAAAATCAAAATTGGTATTAACGGTTTTGGCCGTATCGGCAGACTGGTTTTCAGAGCAACAACAGAAAGAGACAACGTGCAAGTGGTCGCAATCAATGACCTTCTGGACGTGGATTACATGGCTTACATGCTTCGCTATGACTCCGTGCATGGCAAGTTCCAGGGCGAAGTGTCCGTGGAAGACGGCATGCTGGTGGTGAACGGCAACAAGATTCGCGTCACCGCTGAGAAAGATCCCGCCAACCTGAAATGGGACGAAGTGGGCGCTGACTATGTGGTGGAATCCACAGGCCTCTTCCTGACCAAGGAACTCGCTGAAGCTCACCTCAAAGCAGGTGCGAAACGCGTGGTGATGTCTGCTCCTTCAAAGGACGACACCCCGATGTTTGTCATGGGCGTCAACAACAAGGAATACGCTGGCCAGACGATCGTTTCCAACGCTTCCTGCACGACTAACTGCTTGGCTCCTCTTGCCAAGGTTGTTCACGACAACTTCGGCATCGTGGAAGGTCTCATGACGACAGTTCACGCTGCCACGGCCACCCAGAAGACCGTTGACGGCCCATCCAAGAAAGACTGGCGCGGCGGCCGTTCCATCCTCGGCAACATCATCCCTTCATCCACCGGTGCTGCCAAGGCCGTGGGTAAAGTGATCCCCTCTCTGCAAGGCAAACTCACCGGCATGTCCCTGCGCGTCCCCACCGCTGACGTTTCCGTGGTTGACCTGACCTGCCGTCTTGAGAAAGCTGCCACCTACGAAGAGATTAAGGCTGCCATGAAGAAAGCTTCCGAAGGCGAACTCAAGGGCATCCTCGGCTACACCGAAGACGCTGTTGTTTCCACCGACTTCCTCGATGAGAAGAGAACTTCCGTGTTCGACGCCGGTGCTGGCATCATGCTCAACGAGCATTTCGTGAAGCTGGTCTCCTGGTACGACAATGAAATGGGCTACTCCAACAAGGTTGTCGATCTGATCTGCAGCATGAATGCTACTTGTCCGTTGAAATAGCAAAAAAGGCAAAAGGCAATAGTAGAGACGCAAAATTTTGCGTCTCTACATTATTCAAATAAAACCCAAAATTACCAATTATTATGGAAAAGTACGTTTGCGACCTTTGCGGTTACGTGTATGATCCCGAGGTCGGTGATCCCGACAACGGCATCGCCCCCGGCACCGCCTTTGAAGACCTCCCCTCCAACTGGACCTGCCCGATGTGCGGCGTGGACAAATCCAGTTTTTCGAAACAATAATTCGGTTTGCGATGTGTGATGTAGGGGCGAATAATTATTCGCCCCTACAGGCCACGCAACCAAATAAAAAACCAAGCGACCGTCCCCATAGAGGCGGCCGCTTTTCGTATGTATGGAAAAAACAAAATGTTACGTTAAAAATAGAGGTCGCGTTCGCCGGCTTTGATGCGCTCGATGCGCTTCAGCAGCTCGTCATGGAATTTCTCATCCACATTGACGAGGTTGTTCTCGATCACTTTCCAGCCCTTGGCGGCCACCTCGGGAGTGGCGTAATCGACCAAATACTCCGACAGCGTCAGGATGGCGTTGGGCGTGCAGTAGCGTTTGATGAAGCCGGGCACGCTGAATTCCATGAAGTGCT
>JAEEGJ010007482.1_pt1 | contig 31261 bp, 26 predicted proteins | sample 8958761 | NCBI WGS metagenome assembly JAEEGJ01 (sample SAMN16246546, study PRJNA631951) | gut metagenome | biome: gut microbiome; feature: rumen; material: RS-attached | host: Bos | place: Iran: Karaj | collected 2018-10
CGACGTCCTCTTCGGCGACGTGAACCCGTCAGCGAAACTCACTACTTCCTTCCCCCGCAACGTGGGCCAGCTGCCGCTGTATTACAACCACAAGAACACCGGCCGCCCGCACCCGGACGACAAGCCGTACCAGAAGTTTGTCAGCTGCTATATCGACGAAATCAATGCACCGCTCTATCCTTTCGGCTACGGCCTCAGCTATACCACTTACGCGTACTCCCCCGTCACGCTGAGTGCGTCCGAAATGCCCATGGACGGTTCTGTGACGGCCTCCGTGACCGTCACCAACACGGGTTCCCGCGCTGGTGACGAGATCGTTCAGCTTTATATCCACGACATCTACTCCACGTCCACGCGCCCGGTCAAGGAACTCAAAGGCTTCCGGAAAGTGCACCTGGAACCAGGAGCTTCAACGCTAGTGGACTTCACGCTTAATAAGGAGGACCTGTCCTACTACAACCACGATCTCCAGTGGGTCTGCGAGCCCGGCGACTTTGAGATCATGATCGGCCCCAACAGCCGGGATACGAAAGGAGTAACCCTCCATGTTCAATAGATTTATCCTTCCCGCCGATTTCAACCATGATACGGCCCGTCGATAAGGAAACCTCCACTGATTCAAAAAAACTTGCTATTTTGCCAAACGGAAACCATATCTTTGTTTCTTAGTCTCCGGTGGAGCGGACGCCCGGCAAGTAACTCTGCATTTCCACTTTTCGGAAGCACAAGATCCTCCCCGCAATACTTTTAGTTTGTCATTCTTTTGGAATGGATTGATTTCGAAATCTTTGCTATACTTTTGGAAACCATCCGCACACCACTCCCAGACATTACCAGACATATCAAAGAGGCCATAGCCATTTGACAGCTTCTGACCACATGGATGTATACTCAGGGAGGAGTTGTCCTTATACCATCCTACGATATCGATATTGTCATCTCCCGAAAAAGTTTCCGTATCTAATCTGCCGCCCCTTGCAGCATATTCCCATTCTGCTTCTGTGGGCAGGCGATAGCTTTCTCCTGTAATCTCATTTAAGCGAGTAATAAAGGTTTGAATTTCATTCCAACTAACATTATCTTTTGGAATATCATCAAGGCCCGTTTGTTCTTGTTCTACTCCCATGACCAAATTCCATATTTTGTGTGTAACGGTAAATTTGCCAATGGAGAAGTCATACAGCTTTACTAGATGCTTGGGAGATTCAAGCGGTGAAGCGTTACTATTGAATAGCCAGCCTATCGAACTGCGGCCCATATCAAACTCTCCGCCTGGAATATTTACCATCTCACTATTAATAAGAGACTTAATGGATTCTCCAAATGGTTCCTCAGCCTTACGCTCCCTTACATAGTTTGCGCCCAGTATTTCTAAAAACTCACTGACGGACTGTGTTCTCTTCTTTCGTGTTTGCATGGACTGCTCAATCGCAGTCACGGTAGGAGCAGAGATGGCTTCCGGAAAACTGAACATTTCCTGAGCCATAATCATATCTATCCGCTCACTTGCATCCGGCGGATTGTGACCGGTTACGAGATAGTACAAGGAGGCGCCAAGGGAGTAAACGTCAGTCTCCGGGCTGAATGTTTGCACCCCGCCGGGTTTGGTCATCTCAATCGGAGCATACCCGGCACTGAGGCCTACCGGCGTTGTACTAGTCTGTGTCCCGGAAGAATCGTATTGTTTGGCAGCGCCGAAGTCAATGAGGATGGCTTTATCGTCAGCTTTTCGGATGAGTACATTCGCAGGCTTGACGTCCAAATGCATGATTCTATGGTCATGAACAAAAGAGAGAGCATCTGCGATTTGTCGGATGTACCCAAGAGCCTTCTCTTCAGGGAGAGCTCCTTCCCGCTTCACCAGGTCATTAAGGTTTTCTCCCTCGATAAAATCCATTACGTAATACGCCGTCCCGTTCTCTTCGAAGACGTCATGGATGCGGACTATTCCCGGGTGGTCCAGGCGAGCAATTGTACGCGCCTCCTTGAGGAACTTCTCTTTGTATCGATCCATGATTTCGGCGGCAGCGGAAGTGATGCCACTTACGCCGAAAAGGACCGTTGAGTCTCCGGAAAATACCGACGCATCATTGTCAGCAATTGACGCTGTCGTACGCTCTCCATATTCTTTCATGAAGAACTCCTTGATGCAGACTTTGCGGCAAAGGTTCGTCTGCTCCGCCAGATATGTTATACCAAAACCACCTTGACCTAAGGTCTTTTCTATCTTAAATTTTCCTCCTTGGAGAAGTGTACCTTTAAGCAATTCCATAAATCCATGTAATGTGACATACCACCAGTCCGTCAGTTCTATGGCAGGCTGGCGATTGGATACTGCACCAAACTAATCTTCAATTAAAGGACTCGGGCCGTATTGATTCTCTCCGGGATCTCCTTCCTTCGCCCACCAGATAATCAGAAGGATGACACCAACACCAGTTAACGCCCAGAGTTGATTCCAACCACTTTTGCCGATGTCATGAAGTCGTCTGGCACCGACAGCCAGTTGCGGAATCAAGGAAGCGATAGCCACCAACGTGAGAACTACACCTATAATAGGTATTGCAAGAACAAACAGGATTGTCCAAGCAAGGATAAAGTACCAAAACTCCGGCCTTGACGCCCTGCCAGTGAAAACTGCATACTTCTTAAAAACGTCGATAATGTAATGCATATCTTACCTTCATGGCAATTCAATTCAGTTCCTATCGAATAATATCAAAAACGTAGTCCTTGTTGTATGTTCGGACATACACTTGCTCATTCTTTCTAATTATGATTTCTGGCCCTGAAGCAACTTTAATACTCTGACGACGACGCCCTGTTTTGATATCTACAAGATACAGATAGTCATCTTCAGCAGTAAAGCCATAACCACAGATAATAGTATCGTCAACAATAATAAAATTACAATTAGAAGTAAGTGGTTCGGTTGTCCATAGAATATTTCCGCTCGTCAAATCTATCGCTGAAATATATGCATTTTGACCACCAGAAGAGTAAGCATAGGTCATATGGCCGTGTTGAACATATAATACATCTCCCACGATATGGGCGTATCTCACACTCTGAGAAACGAACCCTTCATCCCCGGGATTAACAAATGGAGCCTCCTTAAAGCTCGTGAAATCGAGCGCATACCGAATGTTAAAGTCTTTTTCTGCCAGCAGGATATAATGTATATCGGAGTAACTGTTTCCATAATAGGCCGCATAATAACCTTGGTATTCTTCAGAATAAAAGATTGATGCGGACTTGTATTCAGAGGGGAAAACACTTAGGTCATAGTTGATTTTCGAATACTCAGAATAATCTAACTGCAGATTATTGTTTTGGAACCAAATTGCATCATCAGTGATATTATTGCTTTTCACTGATTTCTGTTTTAAAGTGAAATAATCTGAATGCGCATAAGATAATGTAGAGCCATTGAAGTTCGGCTTAGGAATAACAAACTGTTTGTATGATTGTGAACTTACATTCGTGGTCATCTCACCAACAGAATTGTTTGTTCCATTCTTCGTGAGGAGAAGGACTAGTGCACATACTGCAGCAATGCCACCCAATATCCAACCTAAACTTTTTTTCTTTTTGTTATTTTCTTTTTCCGCTTTTTCTGCAGTTTCTTTCCGCGACTTTTCTTCAGTTATACGTTTCTGCTCTGCTTCGGCCTCCCTTCTTGTTTCTTCTTCAGCGAGTCGCTTTCTCTCCGCTTCAAGACTCTTCTTCTCACCATCTGAATTCAGAAGTTCCATAAACCCATTCACAGTTTGGACCCTCTTCTTTCGGGCCTGCATAGACCGCTCTATCACATTTGCCGTAGTGGCGGAGATTTTCTCAGGGAGTTTGAACTTCTCGCCGTCCATTATCATTTCCATTCGTTCGCTTGCATCCGGCGGGTTCTGACCGGTGACGAGATAGTACAAGGTGGCGCCAAGAGAATACACATCCGTCTCCGGGCTGAATGTCTGCACCCCGCCCGGCTTTGTCATTTCTATTGGTGCATAACCAGCGCTCAGACCGACGGGCGTCGTGCTGGTCTGCGCCCCTTCCGAATCGTACTGTTTAGCGGTGCCAAAGTCAATCAGGATGGCCTTGTCATCAGACTTGCGGATAATGATATTCGCCGGCTTGACGTCAAGGTGCATAATGTTATGCCCGTGAACGTAGGAGAGAGCATCCGCAACTTGGCGAATATAGCCCAGTGCTCGTTCTTCAGACAACGTCCCTTCCCGCTTCACGAGATCATTAAGATTCTCGCCTTCAATGAAGTCCATCACATAATACGCCGTTCCGTTCTCCTCAAAGACGTCATGGATACGGACAATCCCGGGGTGATCCAGACGGGCGATCGTCCTTGCTTCCTTGACAAACTTCTCCCGGTAGCGACCCATGATGGTGGCGGCCGCGGAGGTCACGGCGCTTACCCCAGTGAGTACTGTCTCTTCGGAGTCTTCTTCCGGTGCTGCAGTTCGCTCACCATACTCCTTCATGAAAAACTCCTTGATGCAAACCTCGCGGCCAAGGTTTGTCTGCTCAGCAAGATAGGTAATCCCAAAGCCGCCCTGCCCGAGGGACTTCACAATCTTATATTTTCCGCCTTGAAGAAGGGTGCCGGATCGTAATTCCATATTATTTATCACTACTGATTAAAGCCTTTTTGCCTTGCAAGCCTATCTAAAAGCAAATATAGCAAAATAAAAAAATACTCGTACCATTTAATCCGGCCAGTGCGGGTAACAATAATAATATAGTGCCTAATCTTGGAGGAAATCGGGGAAATGATTATATTTATCTTCATAAAAGACCTTCTACAATTCACTGATCTCCGGCGGCGTCCAATGGGAGCCTCTGGAAAAAGAGTGAACCCGGTCATTAGATTCAAGAGCCATGGAATACCTGTCAAAACAACGATACGACGAGATTGCGGCCGAGTTGAAGCATCTTATCAACGAGGTTTATCCCAAGGTGAAGGACGACCTCGCGGAAGCTCGCGCCCAGGGGGACCTGAGCGAGAATGCGGGATACCGGGAAGCAAGGCGGACTCAAGCTAAAACCATCAGCCGCATCCGTTTCCTGCAGAAGGTCCTGGAGCATTCACGCGTGATCAACCCCGACGTTCTTCCCAAAGACAGGGTCTGTCTTCTGAGCCGGGTCGAATTCACGAACCTCGTGACAAACACCCGCATGAAATTCGAAATAGTCAGCCCCCACGAGATGGACCTTGAGGCCGGCAAGATTTCGCTGAAATCCCCGATCGGCGCCGCGCTGATGGGCAGGAAGGTCGGCGAAATCGCCGAAGCCCGGGTTCCCTCCGGAACCCTGCGCCTGAGAATCGAGAGCATCACGTTCGGTTGAGAATCGCTTCCTGAATACCCTCGATGCTGTCGGTCACGGCATCGAAGAGTTTGTACATCAGTTCCGGCTCCTCCATCTTCGGGATATAGACGATGGTCTTCATTCCCCTGCCCTTGCACCAACCGGCTTCTGTGTGGGCGCTGCGGCCGCAAGGGAGGACCAGGACGCAGGTATCGGCCCACTCCAGCGCTTCGATGTCATGGGCGAACTGTTTTTCCGCAGCAGGATGCGTCAGACCTTGCGAATATTGCGCAAACGACCAATCCGCGCAATTCGGGTCGATGTCGGTCCAATGGAACCCCTTGCCGCCCTGCGGAGGGTTCCGGAAATCATAGACCTCGTGACCATACTCCCGCAGCCGTCTTACGACCTCCGGGAAATAAGCGTTACGCCAACTGGATGCAACATATATACGTGCCATAGGAGCAGATATTTTCCGTAAAGTTACGCAAATTACGCGATTTACAGTCTTTTCAACATCCTTTTCCCGCCTGCATTTGGCAGTCCGGATATGTTTCTTTGCAAAAAAGAAACATCATGACAGACAAACCCGCCAGCTATTTCACGGAACAACTCCTGAGGATCTATCCCTGCAAAGTGCCATTTGAACTTCGAGTCCTCCACACCAAGCCGAAAGGCAGGTGCGGCTCCTACTGGAGCCACAATCGGCATATCCTCATCAACGACAAGTTTGTCACGCTGGACACTCGGAGATGCATGGAGGTCGCCATCCACGAATATGCCCACCATCTTCATTATACCGAATTCGGCAAGGTGGAGAAAAAGCATAAGCCGCATGGCCCGGAATTCTGGATGATCTACGGTCAGCTGATGAACCGCGCAAAAGCGATCGGGATTGACGTGGTGTCTTGCGGGCCGATCGTTGATTTCGGTGTCTGAGAATTACATACTGCCATGTTTTGGCAGTATTTTTCCGTATCTTTGCCTTCACAGAGAATATGAACCCGAAAACAGATGGCTAAGAACTATTTCAACAGGTACGTATGGCTGATCGACACCATCTACCGGAGGGGGCACATCTCGCTGCAGGACATCAGCCGCAGCTGGGAACACAGCACCTTTAACGATGACGGTCGGCCGATGGCAGAAAGGACCTTCCATCACCATAGGGAGGCCATCCTGGATATGTTCGGCATCGAGATCAAGAACGACCGTTCCCTGGGCTATTACATTGACGGCGGGGAGATGGGGGGCGACACCATCAAGCAGTGGCTGCTGGAGTCCCTGTCAATGAACAACCTCGTGAATGAAGCCGGAAGCCTGCGGAACCGGATCCTGTTCGAGGAGATTCCGTCAAGCCGGAAATGGCTTTCGCCGATCGTCGGAGCGATGAAGGACGGGAAAGCGATCGAAATGACCTACCAGAGTTATACACGCATCGAGCCCAATACGTTCACGGCGCATCCATATTGTCTGAAACTCTTCCGGCAGCGCTGGTATCTCCTTGCCAGAAGCGGGAACCATGACCATCCGCGGATCTATTCCCTGGACAGGATACTTAATGTCGAGGAGTTGGACATGCTTGCCGGTATCCCCGATGATTTCGATGCCGGCGACTGCTTTTCCCGATATTTCGGGATTATCCTTAATCAGGATATCCCGGTTGAAACTGTCGAACTCAAGGTGGATGCGGACCAAGTGATGTACTTCCGCTCACTTCCGCTTCATTCGTCCCAGACAGAGACGGAGACCAACGAGAAATACAGTGTGTTTCAATACCGGCTGGCTCCCACATTCGATTTCAAGCAGGAGATTCTCAGCCACGGTCAGTCCGTAGAAGTGCTGTCTCCGGAGACTCTCCGCAATGAGATCCATGCCGAGATCAAAACCATGTTGCAGCGTTATGACTGATTTTGCCGCGATTGATTTCGAGACGGCGAACGAGTACCCCAGCAGCGTCTGCAGCGTGGGGATCGTGGTCGTGCGCGGCGGAGAAATCGTGGACAGGTTCTACAGCCTGATTCATCCCGAACCGGAGTACTATCGCCGGTTCTGCCGGCGAATTCACGGTCTGGGCCCGGAGGACACCGAAGATGCGCCTGTGTTCCCCTATGTATGGGAGAAGGTCGAGCCCCTGATCATGGGACTTCCCCTTGTCGCCCACAACAGCCCCTTTGATGAAGAATGTCTCAAACAGGTGTTCCGGGTGTATCAAATGGACTATCCGGACTATGTATTCTATGACACGTTGCCGGCGTCAAGGCGATACTATGGCCAGAGGCTTCCAAACCACCAACTACAGACCGTCGCGGCCGTCTGCGGCTATGACCTCGTGAACCATCATCATGCGTTGGCGGATGCGGAGGCCTGCGCATACATCGCCATGAAACTGCTTTGAATCAAGCCTCGCGAAGTTTTAAGAGGGTCTCTTCCAAGGTATAGGCCTGGTAGATCTGCTTCGCCTCGGTATAACGCTGGTTGATTCGCATGAAAGAGCTCCATAATTCCGAGAACGGACTCTCAAACCGAATAGTCCTGCGTTTCCCCTTCTTGTCAACAGCGGCACAGTGGTTCGATCCGCTTAAAGGGCTTCCGGCGATGAAATAAGTCAACGCCTGTGCTTTCCCGTCTTTCTTGATGACGGCGCGCTCGCATTCCTCCCACCACTCCAGATATACTCCGAGTGTGGCATTCCTTAATCCGGAAGTTCCGGTGTATGCCAGGTTGTTCTCAAAAGGGAGCGGCGTGAGAAACATCCGACTGTCCGCCAGAATCTGCTCTTTGTGCTCATAAAGAAAGAACGCCTCTTTAAAGAACAAGTCTTTCCAGGGTTCCAAACTCGGCTTGCGCAGTCTCTTTTTCGGCCCGCCCTTCACTTGCATGAATTCCCCGCTCATGTCCAGGCTGACCGTGTCCGGAACAACCGTTTTGGGCTGGTTCTCTTTCGGATAGCAGTCCAGAACAGTACCGTTTTTCAACAAGATCTTTCCTTCAGGATGGCGCACATCCTTTTCTTCGGTTTCGACTATCATGGTAACAGTTTGTCAATTTGCCCCTGAACAGACCTACTTATACCGCCGGAAGGAATAGACCGTCCGGCCGCCCATGGAGTCTTTTTGGAGGACCAGTTTCGTGCGGGTCATTTCGACGACTTTGTAGGTTCCTGACAGGCGCATTTCATACTGGAGACCCTGCGTGAGCCAGAGTGTCTTCGTGAAGCTGATCATCTTCTTGGAGGCGTTGTAAGAGAACTGGGCTCCGTCGACATCCACATCCTTGAGGTCAAACTGCGTGAAACTTCCTTTCTTGGCCAGGGCGATGCGGGGTTCGCTCAGGGAAAGATAGAAATGGACGCCGGAGTAATCGACTTGGTTCCTGGACTCCAGGGCCCACACACCGTAAATGTTTCCCGTGAAATCGCCGGTATGACCGACTCTCGACACGCCGCAGGAAGTAAACAGGGTCAGGCAGGCCACAAAGGCCGCAAAGAAAAACTTCTTCATAGTTTTGAGTGTATTTGCCACAAAAATACGCATTGTTTCGGACATATTGTCGTTTTATCCGGCGGGATTTGTATCTTTGTCCTCGAACTTGACAAATCAATTATGAGAAAAGCAGTTATTACCGTCCTTTCCGCCCTTGCGCTGTTCGCCTCCCAAGCTTCCGCGCAGAGCGTTTCCGACTTCGGAACCTGGAGCAGCGTCCAGCTTGTCAAATCCTTCGGCGCCCCCTACGCCATGGCCCGTCTGGAGCATCGCTCCTATGACAACGTCCATGGTACGGAATGCTGGTTCGCCATGGCCGGCGGCGGATACAATTTCAACAGCTGGCTCAAGGGCGACCTGAGCTATGAGTATTGGCAGATTCCGGCGGCGGGAGACATGGTCCAGCACAAGGCGGTCCTGTGCCTGACCGAAACCCTCAAGCGCGAAGGCCTGGCCCTTGCGCTCCGGGAGAAGTACGAACTGGCCTACATTCCGGATTCGGGATCCTTCACCAATACCCTGCGTACGAGGCTTCGCGGACAGTACAAAGCCCCCGAGAGCCGGTTCACCCCCTATTTGATGTACGAATTCTTCAGTAGCTTCGACACCGGAAAATGGGTACGCTCGCTGCATTATGCCGGTACGGAAATCAGCCTGGGAAAGGGCCATGGGCTGGATTTCTTCTACATGTTCCACCTGTACGACAAAGGCGGCCTGACGGCCGCCTGTCACACGTTGGGTCTCGGTTACACGTTCGTGTTCTAATTCTGCTGTTCCGCCTCCTCGGACAGTGCGTCCGTAGCGCGGACCGTCACGGTGCTGCTGTAGCAGCCGAACATCTCGTCGACCTCCGCTTTCCGGATCTGTCCGGAGCAGAGGCTGACCACGGGTACGACCACCAGGCCCAGCAGCATCGCCAGCATGCCGGCATTGATCGGCGAGGTGAAATAAGGGCTGAGGAAAGTCTTGCCCGTGAAAGTGCAGTACATGCAGCCGCACATGACGCCCACGCCCACGATGAAGGATGCCCAGACCGATGCGGAACTCGTGCGCTTCCAGTAAAGGCCGTACAGGAACGGGGCCAGGAAAGCGCCGGCCAGCGCACCCCAGGAAATGCCCATAAGCTGGGCGATGAAGGTCACGGAACTCTTGGCCTGGACGATGGCGATCACGGAAGACACGATGATGAAAAACAGCACGAGCAGGCGGATGATGAGCAGCTGCCTGCGGTCGCTCATATGCGCGCCTTTTCGGACTTTGGCCAGGGCCGGATCGATGATGTCCAGCGTCAGGGTGGATCCGGAAGTGAGCACCAGCGAGGACAAGGTCGACATGGACGCGGAGAGAACCAGGATGATCACGACGCCGATCATCAGGTCCGGAAGGGTGGCCAGCATGGACGGGACGATGCTGTCATAAACCGGAGTTCCGGCCGCCGTGTACTCGATGCTCGAGCCGTAAAGCCGGCCGAAGCCGCCCAGGAAATAACAGCCGCCCGCCACGATGATGGCAAAGAAGGTGGAGATGAACGTACCCTTGCGGATGGCCGCTTCATTGCGGATTGCGTAGAACTTGCCCACCATCTGCGGCAGTCCCCAGGTTCCCAGGGAGGTCAGCATGACCACGCCCAGCAGGTAGATGGGCTGCGGACCCAGGAAAGAGACGAAAGCGCCGTTCAGGGCGGGCGCGGATTCGGAAGGAATCTGCGACAGACTCTCCACTGCGGCGCTGAAGCCTCCGTTTCCGCTGAGCACGGACGCAATCACGGCGCAGATGCCCACCAGCATGATCATTCCCTGGATGAAGTCGTTCACGGCGGTCGCCATGTAACCGCCTACCAGCACATAGATGCCGGTAAGGACGGCCATGCCCAGCACGCACCAGACGTAATCCACATTGAACGCCATGCTGAAAAGCCGTGACAGGCCGTTATACAGAGAAGCGGTATACGGGATGAGGAAGATGAACACGATGACGGACGCGGCGACCTTCAGGGAACCGCTGAAGAAACGCTTCCCAAAGAAATCGGGCATCGTGGCGCTCTGGAGATGCTGGGTCATCAGGCGTGTCCGCCGGCCCAGGATCCGCCAGGCCAGGAGCGAACCGATGAGCGCGTTGCCCAGGCCGATCCAGGTGGCGGAGAGACCGTACTTCCAGCCGAACTGACCGGCGTATCCCACAAAGATGACCGCCGAAAAATAAGACGTGCCGAATGCGAATGCCGTAAGCCAGGAGCCGACATTGCGGCCTCCCAGGACAAAACCCTGAACATCAGATGCGGTCCGGCGGCAATACACGCCGACCCCGATCATCACGGCAAAGAACAGGATGAGGAGAATACACTTTACTAACATGTTTCAAATGTAAGAAAAAAAACTTCATTTGGCAAATCCGACGATTATTCATAACTTCGTCATCATGAAGAAGATACTCGCTGTCCTGGCCGCCGTCTGCGCCATCGGTTGCTCCGGCAACGTCAATCCGCGCCAGCGCGGTGACAACACCGTAACCTCCGCAAGTCCGCACGATATGACAAATGACCAACTGAGAAACAAGATTGTGAAAGCCCTGGACGACATGAAAGCCAAGGCCGAAGAAATGGGAATCCAGGGTGTGGCGACCGCCTCGGTCCTGGGCAAAGGCGAAACGAGCGACTGGATCGGAGAGATGAAGGTCGTGGGTACCCCTTGCAACGAAAAAGAGGGCTGGAACCTCGTCGCCATCGCCTGGTCCAAATGCGGCGAAGTCATCGCCACCGGGGCCGACAGCGGAAATCCGGACCATCAGAAAATCATGGGTGAACTCGGCTTTGTCGGCGGCGCCTATGACGAGTTCGACGGCTGCAAGATGGCCTTCGCCTTCAGCGGAGCGACTTCGGAAGACGATCTGCTCGTGGCCAAATATGGAATCGAGAAGATGAAAGCGTATCTGGCGGACCGGCCGGAAAAGGTCTCCCCCGCCGAATTCGAGCCGCTGGCCACCCCGTTGAAAAAGGAGCAGTTCATCCAGGTCAATATCATCGTGGACGACATCCGTCGGTCCGCCAAGGCCTGGGCCGCCCTGCTTGGCGTTTCCGAACCCGAGATCTGGGTGAACCACCTGCAGACCAACGGGGAATATCCGTATACCTACCGCGGCAAGGACGTCCCGTGCGATTTGCAGATGTGTGTCTTCGACATGGGAGACTGGGTGCTGGAACTGCATCAGGTCGACGGGACGCCCAGCACCTTCCGTGAATTCCAGGACAGGCACGGCTTCGGCGTCCATCACCTGGGCTTCGAGGTCGGTGACGACCGCGACGAGGTGATCCGGGAGCTGAAGGCCCTGGGCTTTGACACCGAGCGCACCGTCGGCGTCTATCCCGGCAGCAGCTGGACCATCGTGGACACGGAGGATGTCCTGGGCGTAAACCTCAACATCAAACCTAAGCGATAGAATGAAGACCAGAGTTTTGAACCCGGAAATAGCCCTCGAGAAAGAATTGGCGGGGCAGATTTACAACGCGCTCCAAGGGGATGTCGTGAAGTTCATCCTCAAGAATGCGAAAGACACCACGGATGACGACTATTGGCGGAGCCGGATGGAAGGCCATTGCATGAAGGCCGACAAGGATCTCCTCGGCAATTTCTACAGCCTGTGCCATGACGTCAAGAAACGCCTCGGCTTTGAGGAGCCCGTCGATTTCTATGTGACCGGCGACTCGACAATCAACGCCTTCTCCATCGCCGCCGAAGACGGCGACCATCCCCACATCGTCAATGTCAACTCCGAGCTGTTCAATCTGATGGGCGAAGAGGAGCTGAAGTTCGTCATCGGACACGAACTGGGGCACCTGATCAATCAGGATACCGCCTTGAGGCGGCTTGTAAGCTTCATTTATCCATCTCAGGCCACGCAGATCCCCATCGCGCTGCAATACAAGATCCACCTGCATGACAATCTGGCCGAACTGGTCGCCGACCGCTACGGCTATATGGCCTGCGGCAATCTGGAAGCCTGTGTGAGAGCGTTCTTCAAGATGGCGTCCGGACTGGATCTCGAAAAAATCCAGGTCAGCATCGAAGACCTTTTGAAAGACAACAGCAAGCATCTCGATTATTTCCTGAAAGGAGGCGGAATCAGCCATTACGACCATCCCGTCAATCCGATCCGTGTCCAGGCCATCAATCTGTTCGCGAACGCCAAAAACCAGAATGAACTGGACGCCGGCATGAACGAGCTGATACAGATTCTTCTCAAGGTCGGCAACAACCCGATCGATGAGCACATGTCCGTTTTCATCGCCACGGCCGGCATCATTACGGCCAGCGTCGATGAAGAAGTCACGCAGGAGGAATACGAGCATATCATCCGGACTTTGTCCGCAAGCAACATCTTCCCGAAGGTTTTCCTGGAAGACATCTCCAAAGCCGACGTGGACAAACTGTTCGAGAATTCCGTCAACGCCATCCTGCAGATCAACCCCGGATTGAAACCGAATCTGCTGGAATACATGATCAGCGTCGTTCTCGCCGACAAGAACATCGGCGAGAAAGAAGTCAACTTCATTTATTCCATGGGACAGGAACTCGGACTCAGCGTCAAGGAAATCTCCATCCTGTTCGCCAATATGATCCAGGGGAACTTCAATCCCAGCCTGGCCGCGATTTCGTAAACCCATACCAGTACAATCATGGCAAAGACCGACATCTATCTGGCTTCAAAGCCCCGTTATGAGATTCTGGACGGGCTTCGCGGGGTGGCCGCGCTCATGGTGGTCCTTTTCCACGTTTTCGAGACTTATTCGAAAGGACCCGCCTATCAAATCGTGAACCACGGCTATCTGGCGGTTGATTTCTTCTTCGTGCTGAGCGGTTTTGTCGTGGGCTATGCCTATGACGACCGCTGGGACCGGATGTCCACCTGGGGCTTCTTCAAGCGGCGTCTCACGCGTCTGCACCCGATGGTGATCGCCGGTACGCTCGTGGGTGCCGCCCTGTTTTTCTTCGCAGGAACCGCTTTCCCGAAGACGCTGCAAGTGGAAGGCTGGAAATTCGCCCTGTGCCTGCTGATGGGCCTCTTCGTGATTCCCTGCGGGAACGGGCTGGACATCCGCGGATGGGGCGAACTGAACTCCTTCAACGGCCCGCAATGGACCTTGACGCTCGAGTATGTCGGCAATATCCTGTATGCGTTCATCTTCCGGCATCTGCCGAAGGCCGCGCTCGCCGTCCTTTGCGTCGTGTGCGCCTTCTTCACGCTGGACCTGACGCTGGGCTGGAACGTGTTCGGTCTGCTGAAAGCGCCGCATTATAATGTAATCGGCGGCTGGGCGCTTACGCCGGACCAGATTTACATCGCCTTCACGCGGCTGCTCTATCCTTTCCTGTGCGGCCTGCTCATCTCCCGGATCCTGCCCCTGCATCGGACCGAATCCAATCCCAGCGGTTCTCCGATCCGTCTGAAGGGCGGCTTCTGGTGGTGCGGCCTCGCCATTGTCGTGCTGCTGGCCATGCCTTGCATCGGCGGGAAGCAGGGAGTCCCGGACGGCCTTTACCAGGCGTTGTGCATCCTGGTGCTGTTCCCGCTCATCGTCCTGACGGGCGCCGGCTCGGTCACCACCAATCCCCGGAGCACCGCCGTCTGCCGCTGGCTCGGCAACATCTCCTACCCCATTTACATCACGCACTATCCGCTGATGTACATGCAGATGGACTGGGTCGCCGCGCATCCGGACGCTCCCCTGTGGCAGCACATCGCCGTTTCGGCCGGCATCGTTTTCATGGCCATCGTCGTGGCCTACGGTCTCTTCAAAGCCTATGACGAGCCCGTCCGCGAGTGGCTGAAAGACCACTGGCTGCACCGGAAGAAGGCCGCCTGAACAAAATGATGCGAAGATGAAGAGATTACTCCTGCTTCTGCTGACCTTGTCCTCCCTCTTCTCGCTGCAGGCAAAGGATTACGAAATACGCGGCCCTCAGGGCGGAATTGCCAGCATCATCACGCTTCCCGATGGATTTGATCCGAAGACGGACCGCTGCCCGATGATCATCCTCATGCACGGCATTTTCTCCAGCAAGGATTACAACCCGATGCCCGCCATCGCCAAAGGACTCTCGAAGGCGGGTGTCGCCTCCATCCGTTTCGATTTCAACGGGCACGGCAAGAGCGAAGGCCGGATGCAGGACATGACCGTCGGAAAGGAGATTGCGGACGCGATGGCTGTCTATGACTACGTGAAGAAACTGCCCTATGTATCGGAAATCGGTTTTCTAGGCCATTCACAAGGCGGTGTGATCGCGTCGATGACGGCCGGACTTCTCGCGGAAAAAGGGACGGACGTTCCCGCAAAGATGGCGCTCATCGCGCCCGGCGCGGTCATCAAGGATGCCTGCCGGGGCGGCAAATTCTTCAATGCCCGCTTCGACCCCGCCGATCCGCCGGAGTACATCCGCTGCTGGGGATTCATGAAACTGGGCCGGGAGTATCTGCTCACCACGCAGGAACTGGACATCTACGGAACAGCATCGGCATATAAAGGTCCTGTCCTCATCCTTCATGGCACCAAAGACTCCATTGTCCCGATGTGGTGCAGCGAGAAATATAAGGAAACTTACGGAGAAAAGGCGGAACTGACGGTCATCGACGGGGAAAACCATACCATCACCCGTCGCCGTAGCGAGGTGGTCCGGCAAATCGTGGAATTCTTCCGTTGACAATCGCCCTGCGCGATCACGCCAGGACGGCCCTGGCCATCCAGTCCGGATCCAGCGAAGGCAGGATGGGATTGGGCATGTCGATTCGTACAGGGGCTTCATCCGTCACGATGAAGCTGGCAAAGACAGTCTCCTCGTAGCAGTAGCGGCGATAGTCTCCGCGGGTCATTTCCATCAGTTTGGGCAGGAGCGCGAAAATCCGGTTGCGGCGCACGCTCACGTAATTCTCCGACACATGCAGCGCCTCGACCGAACGGGCGATGTAGCTGGATTTGTCCTCCAGATAGTAGTTCAGGATGATCTGGTCGCTGGGAGACAGTTTGCCGATGGCCTCTTTCAAACGGGGGATGAGGCGCTGGCGCGCCTCGGCGGAATCATCATCGGCATAGGCGCGGATGGCCGTCTTCAGCTCGTCAATGTCCTGCTGGACGGCCGCCTTTTTCGACTCCTTGGTCACCAGGTCGACCACTTCATTGTGAACCAGCGTAGAAAGATAGGTCGTGATTTTCGCCCCTCGCTTCGCATCATAATGGGCATATGCCTTCTCCAGCGAGGAGAGTACGGCGGAATCCCGCACATAATCCAGGTCCACCCGCTTGTCCAGTTCCCCAAGTTTCTTGCAAAGGCTCCGGATGTGGATTTCGGCATATTCCTTCGCCGTGTCATAATAGAGTTCGCAGAACTCGTTCCAGGTCATGTCAGTCATCATATCGGTCCAATATCCAGTTTCTTTTGATGGTCCATCCCAGGCCTTCCAGCACCTGCGGACGGATGATTTCCCGGTCCCGGGCGGATTCGGCGGAGGCGTATCCCGGGCCGTCCAGCAGAATCCCGTACAGGTAAGTGTCCGGACGGGACGGATCCACGACGCCCACGTCCACCCGGAAATCGGAGGTGCCGATATTCGTATGGACAATGTGCCCTTCCGCGCGCAGTTCCTCGGCGATTTTCTCCGCAAACGGATTCTCCTTCGCTTCGGACGATGACGGTCCTTCCAGAATCTCCCGTCCGTCACGCGCATAGCGGAGGAATGCCTTGAGATCGGTGACGCCACGGGGTACGAAGCCGTCCCCGGCGATTTGTTCCGGTTCCAGGGATGAGAACACCATCATCTCCTGACGGGCTCTGGAAACGGCGACATTCAGTCTCCGCCAGCCGCCGTCCTGGTTCAGCGGACCGAAATTCAGCGACACGCGCCCCTTCCGGTCCAACCCGTATCCGATGGAGAAGAGGATGACGTCCCGTTCATCGCCCTGGACGTTCTCCAGACTCTTGACGAACAAAGGCTCCGCCTGCTGCGAGGCAATGCGCGAAAGATCCTTGTTCTTCAAGAACAGTTCCTCTATCTTTTTGTCAATAAGATTCTTCTGGCTTACATTGAAAGTGACGATTCCGATGCTTTTTGCGGATTCCTCCGGGTCCGAGAGGCGGCGCTTCACTTCCCGGACGATGGCATCAGCCTCCATCTCGTTCGTCCGCGTCCGCCCTCTGTCATAGATGCCGTCGATGCGCTGGAATCGGACACGCGTGGACATGTCGTCCGTGGACGGGAAAGTCAGGAGGGAATTGTCGTAGTAGTTCGCATTGCTGAATGCAATCAGGCTCTCATGCCGGCTGCGGTAGTGCCATTTCAGGTGGACGGATGGAAGGGACAGCGCGAGGCATTCGTCCAGGATGCTCTCCAAATCCTCATGCTCCGTGTTCTCTTCATCGTAGACGGCCGTTTCGAAGAACGAGGTCGGAGGCAGCTGATTGGGGTCACCTACGACAATGAGCGCCTTCCCCCGCGCGATGGAAGCCACCGCTTCGCTGGTGGGCAGCTGGGAGGCTTCGTCGAAGATGACCAGGTCGAACTGTCCTCCTTTCGGCTGCAGATACTGAGATACGGACAGCGGGCTCATCAGCATGCAGGGGCAAAGCCGAGGCAGCAGGTTCGGTATCCGGTCGAACAGATTCCGGAGCGAGACGCCGCGGGAGTTGTTGCGGATGGCTTTCTTGAGAAGCGTCATCTCGGGGCCGCGCGAAATCAGGTCGTCCGGCCCGGGCAGGCGGGAGGACACCTTGGCGACGAGCTCCCGCCGGACCGTTTCGCGGAACGCGGCTTCATCCTCGCGGAACTTCTTGATGAATGACTCGAAGAGTTCTCCGCAGAAGATGCCGAGACCCTTCTCCCTGTCGAGAATATGGGCGGCGTAAGAACGGAGGAAGCTCTTGAGGAAGAAAGGTTCCAGCTTGTCGGCCGGAATCCGTCCGGACTCGTACTCTTCCGTAACCAGACTCAGCCCCAGGCCGCACATGCGGGCTTTCTGCCGGGCGTAGATGGCGTACATTTTCATTCCGGACAGATGGGCCCGCCAGCGCGAGATCTTTTCCCGGACAATGCCCTGCGCCGCGCGGGAGAGTCCGACACCGATCGGCCGGCCGAGCTCCTTCTCCAGTTTCCGGGCCTCCCACCAGAACGGAAGGCCGGTTTTGCCCAGAACCGTGGCGAAGCGTTCCGACATCCGGTCACGAAGCTCAGGGCTGTAATCCACGACCGGCATGTCGAACAGCGGGCAGTCGGCGCCGACGCCCGAATGACGGATGGCCGTCACATAATCCCGCATGGCGGACTTCAGGTTCCGGAATCCGCCCGCATCCAGGGCGGCGAGAACGGAGGACGGAATCCGCCGCGTCGGGATGTCTTCCGGCAGGCAGATATATCCCGAAACGCAGTCGTACAGGGAAAACCCGGCCGGATAGACACGGTTGACCGCCTCCGCATGGGTGTCCAGCCGGCCGATGGCTTCGTCCATCCGGGCGGCGTCCGCGGTGAAAGCCTCCGGGGCCTTCTCCCGGGGAAGGCCGAGGGTCCTGTCCAGCTTCGACAGGATGACGGATTTCCGGGCTTTGTTGGAGTGCAGTTCCAGGCAGAAAGGATCCAGCCCGATCTCCTCGAGCCGTTTCTGGACCACCTCCAGAGCCGCTTTCTTTTCGGAGACGAAAAGCACGCGCTTCCCGCCGTACAGGGCGTTGGCGATGATGTTGGTGATCGTCTGGCTCTTTCCGGTGCCGGGAGGGCCGTGCATCACGAAACTGCGTCCGGCTAGCGCGTCACGGACGGCGTGCAGCTGGGAGGAATCGGCGCTGATGGGCTGAAGAATCTCCCCCGAAGGACACAGGCGGTCGATGGATCCTTCGGGCGATTCGACGTCCGGAACCAGCAGCCGGCCCTTCACCAGGCTGGAGACGGCCGGACTGGCGTCCAGCATGGAGCGGTGGAAATGGATGTCGTTCCAGATGATGAACTTGTTGAAGGTGAAATTGCCGAGGAACATCAGTTCTTCGACATCCCAGCCTTTCTTGTCCATGACCGCCCGGCGGATCGTGCTCATCACCTTTGTGACGGCGACGTGTCCGTCCTTTTCCGGAAGCGTATCCAGTCCGGGGATGTTGATTCCGTGCTGCTGCCGGAGCATTTCCAGCAGCGTCAGATTGGCGGTGATGTCCTCCCCCGTCCATCTGATGCTCCAGGTCGCCTTGGTGATTTCGACGGGAACGAGAAGAATCGGGGCGAAATGCGGCGCCGCGCCGTCATCGTCCAGCCATTTGAGGGCGCCTGCGGACAGATAGAGCGTATTCGCTCCGTTCTCCTCCAGATAATGCCTGGCCTCGCTCCGGATGACATCCAGCTGCTGAAAGGTGACTTCCTCGGGCAGGTATGAATGGAGACGCCTGTCCGTCATTTCCTTCTGCGCGAACAGGTACATCGGATCGTCAGGCTCTGTTTCCTGAAACAGGCCGTTCGGCCGGATCAGCCCCGACCATCCCGGCGGAATGCCGAAGACATGGAACCCGGCGCCGTCTTCCAGCATGAAGACGGCTTCCTGCATCCCCGCACCGACCAATTGGAGAGTCCCCTTCTTCGGACGGATGCTGATCAGGTTGTTCCTGAGGCTCAGATCCAGCAGTTTCCGCTCCCAGATCGTATGCTTGTCCACGATCGCCGGCCGGTCCAGGTCGATCTCCTCCGGTTCATCGACCGCCGAAGGGACGGCATGTCTCCACACCGTTTCGTCGTCGATGACATAGCCGTTTTGGGTCAGCACGCGCTGGGGAATGGGCAGGACGCCGAGGTTCCGGGCCGAGCGTACATCGATGTACATCAGGAAGCTGTCCATGTCCGACAGGGTTCCCGACGCCGTCGTTACAGCCTTGTCGAAACGGTCCTCGTTTCCCTTCAGGAATCCGGTGGTCTCGACAAGGACCAGTTCGTTGATGCCGCCGGCGCCGCATTTGCGCAGGACGGCCGGATCGTCGTTGACGGGATAAGGGGATGATTTCTCCACAAGCCAGGCTCCGGCATAAGCGTGCTCGGCATGGAGAACCAGGAGCGGACGCAGCCCCATCGCTTCCAGACAGCCCGTATACAGAAGCGCCGCGTCCAGGCAGGTGGCCATTCTGGAGGAGAATATGTCTTCCGGAAGACGGACACGCTGTCCCCGTTCCGCGAAAGAGGCCGGCGGATTGGCGTAGGTCAGTTTCTCTTCGTACAGCGCTTCATAGACGGCGGCCATCTGCATCCGGGCCCGGTTGGCGTCCCCGGTCTGATAGCCGTCCAGCGCCGGACTTCCCGTCCACTTCTTCAATTTATCTGACGCACGCTGCAGGATCGGACGGATGGCCGGATGGTTCGGAACCACATAAGCGGCCAGCAGCTCGGGGGCGTCATTCACGCCCTCCCAGAAGTCATAGGGAAGCAACGAAACCGGGTACTCTTCCTTCAGAATCACGCTGTCCCCAGACTCGAAGGCAAGGGTCATGGTCCCTTCGATCCGTTCGGTGAGATTCGCCAGATAGGTGGCGGAAGGAAGTATTTTGATGTTGTCAAGAATCGTCTTCCCCTTGAGGACCGAACTCAAAACGGAATCATACCCGCTTGAGAAAGGCGGATCGAAGCGGATGGACATCCGGACGTCGGTCAGAGGTCCTTTCTCCGTGTTCCGGAGGATGACACTTCTCACCGCCGGTATGCCGTTCTGCATGCGGGCGTAACTGAAGTTTCTGGAATAGTCGGTCTTGACGGTCATTTTCGGGCTGTTTGGATGTATTCACCCTTATTATACCCCGGGAATCGGAATTGTTACATGCCTCTTATGAAAAACTATCGTTTCCTGGCCTGATTCAGACGTTCCGTTTCCTTTTGCAGGGCTTCCTCCGGGAGGCGGACGCCGTCTTTGAAGACCGACACGCCGAAATCCTTCTCCAAAGGACGCCAGTTGCCGACGATCTCGCCGTCCAGGGCGACGACGTGATAGAAGATTCCGGACTGGTTGTGGGCTTTCGGCGCATGGTCCGGATGAAGGACCACATGGCGGCTCTTATAGCCGATGAGATACTCGTCGAATGCGGGGAGCAACAGGACCTGGCCGCTGCGGAATCCCCGGGTACGGGCATCCCTCATAAAAGAGTAATCCCGCTTCCGGTATCTTTCGGTGATCAGTTCATCCCCCAGCAGGTCCATCCCTTTCCGGCACTCCCCCATGTTCAATCCGGACCACCACGCGAAATCTTCCAGCGTTGCGGGGCCATGGCTCCGGAAATACTTCCGCGCGAGCAGGGCGAGGGCTTCCTCACGGACCATGCGGGGCGGATTCCCTAACTTTTCCGACACCAGGGCGAGCGTCCTTTTGGTCGGATGGAGGTCACCCGAGCAAAGAAGTCCGTCGAATTCGGCCAGGCGGAGGTGGTAGGACAGGCGGTGGTCATCCATGACAATCCCCTTCTCCTTCAAAACCCGGTCCAGATCTTCTTTCAGGACACGGCGTTTGCCGGTCATGGCTTCGGCCAGGAGTTCCTGGATCCGTCCTTTTTCATCGTCCGGGATGTCGATTCCGTTGGAATGCATCCAGCCGCGAAGTCCGGCCAGGGCCTTGGACCGGCATAATCTCAGCATCCAATGGTAATCTTCTCCGGCTACAAGCTGCCAGGTGGTGCGAAGAAGGTGTGTCCGAATGATCCGTCCATCGTTGAACGCCTTCTCGAAGGCTTTGTAAGAAGGCTTCCGGGTGCGCATCGCGACGGCCCAGCGCATGCCTCGGTAATCCTGCGCCTGGATGGCGCCGAACCACGAGACAACTTCCGCAGGCTCTTTGAACTGAGGTGCGGAAAGCTGCTGGCCCAGAAGTCGGGCTGATACCGGATTCACGTTTACTTCCTCTCGAACGGGATGCCTCTTCTCTGGAGGGAGGTCATGATTTTGACGAAGGAATTGTGCGGTTCCTTCAGAGCGAACCTCTTTCCGAGGGCCTTGATGAGCGTGTCGGCCTTCTTGACCTTCAGGCTGTCCATGAGCCGGAGGGTGTCCTTCGGGGAGACGACGATGCTGTCCCCCTTTTCGGAATCTTCTCCCCAGCCGTAACGGGTGAGAATGTATTGTCCGTTCTCCACCTTCGCCACGATGCGGTATTCGTTGCGATTGAAGTACGCGGCTTCGGGAACGTTATCCTTCCAGATGACCTCGATCTCCGGAGATTTCACTTTCTTGACGTCGGATTTTGCCATAGGGATATGATTTTGTTTGTCAACACGTTATGCCCGACAATAGCCGGGCATTCAAAGATAATCATTTTCCGGAATCTCTACAACAGTTCCTGAATCTGCGCGTCCAGCTCTTCAGGCGTGACCACCGGCTCGAAGCGGGCGGCGACTCTCCCCTTCCGGTCCAGGAGGAACTTGGTGAAGTTCCATTTGATGTCCGGATTGGAGGCATAGTCGGGATCGTTCCGGGAAAGCATCCCGTCCATGAATTTGCCGGTGTCACTGTCTCCGAATCCGGCGAAGGGCTTTTCAGCGTACAGCCATTTGAAAACCTCGTTGGCGTTTTCACCGTTCACGTCGGACTTGGCCATAAGCGGGAAGGTCACGCCGTAGTTGAGACGGCAGAACTCTTCAATCTCCCCGTCGGTACCGGGCTCCTGATGGCCGAACTGGTCGCAAGGGAAGCCGATGACGACAAGGCCTTGGTCCTTGTATTTCTGATACAGTTTTTCCAGGCCGTCATACTGCGGGGTGAAACCGCACTTGGAAGCTGTGTTGACGATGAGAAGGACCTTGCCCTTGTAATCGGCGAAGTTCACTTCCCCGCCGGAATTGGACTCGGCCTTGAAGTCGTAAATGGTCTGGGCGTTGTTGCAGGAAAGCAGGCACAGGGCGGCGCCGAGCGTTCCGAGAATTCTGCGGATGAACATGGTTATTGATGATTGGATGTTTTTTCTTTCAATTGGCCGATGATGCCGTCCAGCATCCCGAAAAGCTGCGGAACGGACTCCGGCGTGACGCTTTCGCAAAGAACGGCGCGGCCGACCGTCTCGGGGACGTTCATGAGTTTCTCCTTCAGTCCGCATCCTTTTTTCGTGAGTTTCACGATCATCTGGCGGGCGTCCTTCGTGCCCGGGGTGCGGGTCAGGACTCCTTCAGCCTCCATGCGTTTCAGGAGCGGCGTCACCGTGTTGGTCTCCAGCATCAGCCGTTTGGCGATGTCGTTCACCGGCTGCGCGTCTTTCTCCCACAGGACCAGCAGCACCAGATACTGCGGATAGGTCAGTCCGTATTCCGACAGCTGCGGATGGTAAACCTGCGTGATCAGACGCGAGGCGGTGTACAGCCGGAAGCAGAGCTGGTTGTCCAGTTTGAAGCGTCCGTCCATTACAGCATCTCCTCGATATCCTTTTCAAAGGATTCAGGTTCAGCCACGGGAGCGAATCGCTTGACGACGGTTCCGTTACGGTTCACGAGGAACTTCGTGAAGTTCCAGAGGATGTCACTGTCCTTTTCCACGCTCTTGCTGAGCGTCTTCAACAGTTTCTGCGTGGCTTTGGCCTTGAGCCCCTTGTATTCCTCGGAAGGAGCCGCTTCCTTGAGATAAGTGAAAACGGGCGCCTCGGCCGGACCGTTCACATCCACTTTTTTCATCAGCGGGAAGGTCACACCGTGGTTGATGCGGCAGAATTCGGCGATCTGCTCGTCGCTGCCCGGCTCCTGGTGCGCGAACTGGTCGCAAGGGAAACCGATGATCACGAGCCCCTGGTCCTTATACTTCTGATAGAGCGCTTCCAGCCCGTCGTATTGGGGCGTGAAACCGCACTTGGACGCCGTATTGACAACCAGCAGGACTTTACCTTCGTACTGGGAGAAATTCACTTCCGCCCCCTTGTTTGAGAGCGCCTTGTAATCGTAAATCTTTGCCATATCTTTTTCTTTTATATCGTTCACGATGCAAATATACGGCTTTATTTTTATATCGCAAGCGACATTTCTGGTTTTTTGCATTTTTCACCGCCGAAAGCGGGATTTATTACCTAAATTTGCGTTCCGAAATGAAGAGAAGAGCAATTTTTATCATAGCCTGCCTGCTGGCGGGCGCATATTCCGGAAGGGTGCAGGCCCAATCCCGGTCCGAATCCATTGACAGTGTGAGAGTCACGGCGACCCGTGTTCCCGTCGCCCTGCACAGCAGCGCCCGCATCGTCACGCTCCTGGACAGCCTGACCATCGCATCGGCTCCGGTCGAGACGGTCAATGACCTGCTCAAATACGCCCTGGGTGTGGACGTGCGCCAAAGAGGAGCGATGGGCATGCAGACGGACATCAGCATCCGTGGCGGCACTTACAACCAGGTCGCCGTCCTGCTGGACGGAATCAACATCACTGACCCGCAGACCGGGCACAATTCCTTCGATTTTCCGGTGAATCTCTGCGACATCGAGCGCATCGAAGTCCTGGAAGGCCCGGCCGCCCGGGTTTACGGGACATCCTCGCTGCTGGGCGCCGTCAACATCGTCACGAAAAAGACATCGGAAAAAGCCGTTGCTGCCAGTCTGGAGGGCGGTTCTTTCCGTTCGCTCGGGGCAACTGCTTCCGCGGAAATCAGGCACCGGGGCGGGTTCAACAGCGTCTCGGCGGGTTATCAGCGAAGCGACGGCTTCAACCGCAACGCCGCGGGAGGATTGAACAACGATTTCGCCGCCGTAAAAGCCTTCTGGCACGGCGGCCATGACTTCGGCCGGCGCAATCTCAGCTGGCAGGCCGGCATCAGCAACAAGGACTTCGGCTCCAGCACCTTCTACAGTCCCAAATTCGACGACCAGTTCGAGCACACGCTGAAAGCATTCACCTCCGTCAGGTCTGAGGGGAAAGGCGCGCTGCACTTCACGCCCGCCCTGTACTGGAACCACGGAGAGGACCGGTTCGAATTGTTCCGCAACGCACCGGACAAGTATCCGTTCAATTACCACAAGACAGACGTTCTCGGAGCGAACCTGAATTTCCGGACCGAATCCCGATGGGGGCAGACGGCCTTCGGCGCCGAGGCGCGGCATGAACGGATTGTGAGCACCAATCTGGGAGAAAGGCTGGAACAGCCCCGGGGCGTATATGCCTGCGGTCTTGCTCGTACGGCTTTCAATCTGTTCCTGGAGCATCATGTCGTGCTGGGGCGGCTGTCCGCCTCGGCAGGACTCACGACGGTATACAACACGGGCAACCGGGAGGGACTCCGCCTGTTCCCGGGCGTCGACGCCAATCTCCGGGTCACCGACGCCTTGCGGATCTACGCATCCTACAACACATCATATAGGATGCCGACCTTCACGGAGCTGTACTACTCGGTGGGCGGCCACCTCGCGGATCCCAATCTGAAGGCCGAGAAACTGCGCGCCCTGGAAGGGGGCGTGAAATACCTCGGCCGGGGCGTCCGGGCCGTCGCCGCCGTTTACTACAACCGGGGCTATGACCTGATCGACTGGATCATGGACACCTCCGCCGGTGAGGACGCCCCCTGGACTTCGGTGAACCACACACGGCTGAACACGTTCGGCCAGGAGGTTTCGCTCCGGATGACCCCGCCCGACCTGATGGGCCGGCCCGGATTCTTTTTCCGCTCCCTCAGCGCGGGATACAGCCATCAGTCCCAGGACAAGCGGCTGGAGTCACATCTGCGGTCCATTTATTCCCTGGAATACATCCGCCACAAAGTGGTCGTGCAGGCCGATTTCAAGTTCTGGAGAAGCCTGGACCTGAACCTTTCCTGGCGCTATGTAGACCGCAACACCGGGTCGGAGCTCATGACTCCCTATTCCCTGCTGGATGTCAGACTCGGTTATGATTTTCCGAAGCTGAACCTGTACCTGCGGGCGAACAATCTGCTGAACCGGACCTGGTATGACTTCGGTGACATCCCCCAGCCCGGCCTCTGGATCATGGCCGGGATTTCCTGCAAAATGCCGTATTGAATACCAAGAATCAGGTATTGCCCGGATGATGCGGGTTTCGTATCTTTGCACCGTGAAAAAGTTTGAAATCATCCGCCCCGCCGCCGGAAACACGTTTTCCGAGGCATTGTCTTCCGTCCTCTCCTCGATGAAGGAATTCTTCGGGAAGGAGGCGTCGGAAGGGCGGATTCCCGTGTTTGTCCGCTTCTTCCTGAGCGACGCGCAGAACCAGGGACCGGCCCTGCGGGCCGCACTGGAGACGGAGATCGGGCCCATGCTTCCGAGCCTGGCCGTCTCCGTCGTCGAGCAGCCGCCGCTGGACGGCAGCCGCATCGTGGCGCTGGTGCAGACCTCCTCCCGGGAACTGCCCTGCCTGTTTCACAGCCTCCGTCTCTCGGAGGACGAGGCGGCCGGAAAAGACTCCTACGCCCAGTCCCGCCTCCTGTTTGAAAAATACCTGGATATCATCCGGCCGCTCGGGCTCGAGCTCAAGACCCACTGCGTACGGACCTGGATTTACGTTCGCGACATCGATTCCAACTATGCCGGGCTTGTGAAGGCGCGCAACGATGTCTTTGACGAGGAAGGTCTCTCACACGACACACATTATATCGCCTCCACCGGGATCGGAGGCGCCACGGAAAGCCGTAACGCCGTCGTCGCCATCGACTTCGTCACCCGTCCCGACATTCAGGAACCGGACAAGACCTATCTGAAAGCGCTTTCCCATCTCAGTCCCACGCATGATTACGGCGTGGCTTTCGAGCGGGGCGTCCGCCTTTCCGGCGGGCAGGTCTTCATCAGCGGAACGGCCAGCATCGACCATCGCGGCCGGGTGCTGCATGAGGGCGATGTGGTCGCCCAGACGGACCGGCTGCTGGAGAATATCGACGTCCTGCTCCGCGAAGGCGGTTCGGACTTCAGCCATGTGCCCTACTTCGTCATCTACCTCCGGGACATTTCGGATTACCCCGTCATCGACGCATACATGCAGAAGCGTTTCCCCGCCGTTCCCCGCGTCATTTTGGAAGCCCGTGTATGCCGTCCCGCCTGGCTCATTGAAATGGAGTGTGAAACCGTATGACCCCGATTCCGCCCTTTGAAAAGCTGCTTCGCAAGCAGGACCTTGACCGGGAGGAAATCAAAGTGCTCCTTTCTGCGGAAGGCCCGGAGAAGGATCGTCTCATCCGCCGCGGGCTGGAGGTCAAGCTGGCGCATCTGGACAACTACGTGCATCTGCGGGGTCTCATCGAGTTCGGCAACGTATGCGAGAAAAACTGCCTGTACTGCGGCCTGCGAAGCGGGAACGGTCGGGTGGAACGCTATTGCCTCAGCGACGAAGAAGTGCTTTCCTGCGCCCGGCTGGCCCACGAACTGGGATATGGTTCCGTGGCCTTGCAGAGCGGGGAGCGCAGCGATCCGGAATTCATCGCCCGGATCGGACGTCTGGTCCGGGAGATCAAGAAAATCGACAACGGCAGCTTGGGAATCACCCTGTCGCTCGGAGAGCAGACCGAAGAAACCTACCGCCACTGGTTCGAGGCCGGCGCGCACCGGTACCTGCTGCGGATCGAATCGTCTGACGAAGAACTCTATTACAGAATCCACCCGAGGAATGCGACGCATGACTTCCGCAGACGGCTCGATTGCCTGGAAACTTTGAAACAGACCGGCTATCAGACCGGAACCGGCGTGATGGTGGGCCTCCCCTTCCAGACAACGGACCAGCTGGCCGGCGACCTGCTCTTTTTCAAACGGATGGATGTGGCGATGGTCGGTCTCGGCCCTTATATTCCCCACCCCGACACACCCCTGTACAAGTTCAGGGACCTGGTTCCCTCCGCGCCCGAACGCATGGACATGACCCTCAAGATGATCGCCGTTCTCCGCCTCCTGATGCCCGAAATCAACATGGTGGCGGCCACGGCTAACCAGACCATTGATCCGCAGGGGCGGGAGAAAGCCATCGCCGCCGGGGCCAATGTCATCATGCCCAACCTGACGCCGGGGGAATACCGCGAAAGCTATTTCATCTATCCGGACAAAGCCTGCGTCAAGGACCGGCCGGACCAATGCCAGACTTGCCTGGACATACGCCTGGCCGCCATCGGGCACAAAATCCTATATAACGCCTGGGGCGATTCAAAGGCCTTTACCAAAAAGAATCAAGGATAGTCACGGTCCCATTCTTCGGAATCCGTCACTGCCCAGCAGCAGCGCGCCTGCGTCCGAAGGGATGCGGACATAAAGCGTGTCCACGGGATAGCGCGCAAGGCTGTTACAGTGCGAGCAGCCCGGCAGGGCCAGCTGCATGCCTCCTCTTCCCAGCAGGTAAAACCGGTCTTGCCGCGGGTCGTAACTCAAGTCCGTCACCTCGGCGGAGAAGACGCACGGCATGCCTTGCTCCGAATAATCCAGCGTGCGCTCGCTCCAGACAGTCCCCCGGGAAGAAGTGAACGCGGCGGGCATCCCGTCCGGGCGGATACCGGCGACCATGACGCTTCCTCCGCCCGCAGCAACGGCCCGGAAAGAAATCCGCGGATAATAGCCCGCATACTGGGCGTTGAAATCCAGGACCGTCCATCCGGAAGCGTCGTCACCGTGCAGGATTTCTCCGGTGTCCGTGACTGCCCACAGGGTGTTTCCGTCCATGGCGAGATCACACAGACGCCCTTGCACGGGCATCGTCCTTCGCGCCACGACGGATCCTTCCTCGTCCATTTTGAGCAGCTCGAGCCCGTCTTCATCCAAGGCATACAATCCATCTTGGCCTGCAACCATCGCCTTCAAAGGCCGCTCCAGCGGACGGATGCGCAGGGTCTCCCCTTCCGCATCCAGCCAGGCCAGGCAATCTCCCGCCGCCAGGAATCCTCCGTCATCAGTCGTGACTCCCGTACGCAAATCCTGCCCGTGCGCGGCCGTGAGGCCGCAGACGAGCAGGATAGCAAGCAGGATGTGCGGGCGGAATCGCATTATTTCAGGCCTCCGCTCGCAATCTTGAATTCATCAAAGGCGACGACGAACGGCTCCGGAGCGGGAAGGCCCGGCTGCGGCATTTCACCATTGGGGGCAGGCATCCGGCGCATGACGGGAGCAACGCCCTCGCAGGCGATCACGCCGGCCCTGACGTTCTCCAGAACGGCCTTGGCGGTTCCCATCTTTTCGAACTTTTTGCCGTCGACGGAATACCAGGCGGTGAAGAGGTCACCCTGTTTGACCAGGCGCAGCCAGAGGTCGCCGCCCATCTCCAGAATGCCGTCCAGCGCGAGGTTCGCCACGCTCTTCTGCTGTCCGTTCTCTTCCACCAGCAGCTGCAGCTGACCGGCGGAAGGGCCGGCGGCAGGCGCCTGCTGCCGGCGGAAATTAAACGTCGCGGCCCGGACGAATTTGACGAAATTGTCATCCGACTCATAGGCGACAAGGCCAGCGTTGCGCGCAGGGACGGAAGCCGGGTCGGTCAGGTAGCGCAGTTTCGTCTCGATGGTCCAGTCGCTGTTGGCGTCCTGGAGCAGAATATTCCCGGCGATGTTGCTTCCCAGGGCGATGTCTCCCTTCCCCGCCCGGATCATCATCGAACCTGGCACTTCGGACAGGGACCAGGCGTCCGGCGATTCACGCACCCAGCTCCACTGGCCACCCAGGGCGGGTTTGTTGAAGTTGTCGGAAACGCCCTTGGTTCCGAAGTTCACCGTCAGCTTGCGGCTGTCGCCGGTCTCCCGGTCGAACAGGGTCACGACGGCCGTGCCGGGCACTTTCTCCGCCTGCTTCACATCGACCTTGATGGCCGGATCAGCGGCCACGGCTTCCACATTCGGCGCCTTGCCCGCCTTGCGGATGTAGCTGTACTGGTCGGAATCACCGAGCTTGACGGCCTTGCCGCCCACTTTGAGGGACGCGACGCCCAGGTTGGGCATCACCTTCACCGCGAAGGTGTCCTCGACGGTCTTTCCGTTGATGGTCACGGCGCAGGTAACGGTGGCGACACCCATCGAGACGGCCTTCACTGTGCCGTCCGCAGAGATGGTGACGACGGAGGGATTGCTGCTGGTCCATACCGCCTTGGCGCCCTCGTAGAAGCTGTCGTCGTTCATGCAGGCGGAGAAGGAGGCCTTCGCCGTCTGGCCGATGCGCAGCACGGAGGCGTCACAGGTGGCCCAGACCGTCTTCAGACTGCGGTTCAGGCTGCCGGACATCGTCGCGGTCACGCTGCCCCGGATATCCTGCGAGGAAGATCCGAACTCAAAGACATAGCGGCCCGGATCGTAGGTCATCCGGTCTTCCTTCATGTCCCAGAACCACAGGTCGGCGCAGTCGATGTCGATACGGACCGTGCGGGTCTGCCCCCGCGGGATGGTCACGCGCTTGAAGCCCTTGAGGCGCTTCGCCGGACGTTCCAGCGAAGCCGGGCTGTCCGGAGTGCGGACATAGATCTGCACCACTTCGTCACCGCTGTAGTCGCCCGTATTGGTCACGTCCACGCTGAGCGTCACCTTGTCGTTCGGAGTGATGGCGCTCTTGCTGATGCGGCAGTTTGCATACTTGAAGGTGGTATAGCTCAGGCCGTATCCGAAAGGATAGGACACCTCCCGGTCAAAGTACCACAGGGTGCGGCCCTGGTTGCCGGAGCTTTGACGCAGATTGTAGTCTGTGATGGCGGGCAGGTCCTTCACGGTCTTGAACCAGGTGGCGTTGAGCTTGCCGCCCGGATTGGCCTCGCCGAAAAGCAGACGCGGAATCGCCACGCCCTGGGCCTGGCCGTTGTAGCCGGTCCAGAGGATGCCCTTGACGTTCACCAGATTCCGGAATTCCTCGACTTCCACGCAGCCCAGCGTCTGCATCACCACGATGGTGCGCGGATTGACGGCGGCGACGGCCTGGATGAGCGCGATCTGGTTGCCCGGCAGCAGCAGGGTCAGACGGTCGGCCTCTTCGGTCGCCGTGTGCTCGTCGGTGCCGACGAACACCACGGCCACGTCGGCGTTCCGTGCCGCGTCCAGCGTCGCCTCGTCAATCGGGGCGTCCTGCGGGGCCTTGTACACCAGATAAACGGTCTGCGGGCCGTTGAAGCCGAGTTTGAGAGCGTTGGTCTTCATGGGCATGCTGGCGCCGTAAACGCCGCCCACCCGGGCGCCGGAAGCCTTCGTCGCTTCGATGCGGCCGATCAGGTTGCCGTCCGGACCGCCCACGCGGATCTCCACGATACCGCCCTCGGTAGGGATGTTCAGGCCGACGGTAATGTTCTCGATGTTTGTGATGTCGACATTGTCATAAGCAGTCCAGGAACCGTCGTCGATGGTGCGTACCTGCTCCTCTTCGCCCATACCGGAGCCGACGGTGATGCCATCAGCGCAGGAGGTGTACTTGGTGGCGTCGTAGCGGGTTGTGCTTCCATCGGTCTTCTCGATTTCGAAGTAAGCGACATACAGCAGGTTGCTCTTGCTCTTGATGTCGCCGCCGACGGCCAGGCGCACATCCACGTCATAGCCTTTGTCTTTCAGCCAGGCCTGGATGC